>OBXQ01000033.1_pt1 | contig 130874 bp, 115 predicted proteins | sample 1476641 | NCBI WGS metagenome assembly OBXQ01 (sample SAMEA2580174, study PRJEB22360) | human gut metagenome | biome: human gut; feature: human-associated habitat; material: faeces | place: Denmark | collected 2008/2010
GAACCACCACACGAGGGTAGTGTTTGTGTCATGCAGGGCCGCCACTGTGATCGAGCTTTCCAAGGACGGATATCCGGAGCTGGAAGACAACAAGGCCATGATCTTCAAGGTACTCGAGCAGGAGGAGGACAAGTTCAATAAGACCATTGACCAGGGACTGTCCATCTTAAACGACCGGATCGCGGACATGCAGGCCAAGGGAGAGAATACCCTGGCCGGCGCCGACGCCTTCAAGCTGTACGACACCTACGGCTTCCCCCTGGATCTGACCCGGGAGATTCTGGAGGAGAAGGGCTACGGAGTGGACGAGGACGGATTCGCCGCCGCCATGAAGGAGCAGAAGGACAAGGCCAGAAATGCCAGAAAGACCACCAACTATATGGGCGCGGATGTGACGGTTTACCAGTCCATCGATCCCGCCATCACCACGGAATTTGTGGGATATAACAATCTGACGGCAGAGTCGAAGATCACGGTTCTCACCACGGAGGACGAGATCGTGGAAGCTCTGACCGACGGCCAGAGAGGCACCGTGATCACGGAGCAGACTCCGTTTTACGGCACCATGGGCGGCCAGCAGGGGGATGTGGGCGTGATCACCGGCCAGAACGGCGAGTTCAAGGTCGAGGACACCATCCACCTCCAGGGCGGCAAGGTGGGTCATGTGGGCGTGATGACCCACGGCATGCTGCAGAACGGCAACACCGTTACCCTGTCCGTCTGCGCCAGAAACCGCGCGCTGACCTGTCAGAACCACAGCGCCACCCATCTGCTTCAGAAGGCGCTGCGCCTGGTGCTGGGCGAGCATGTAAAGCAGTCCGGTTCCTACGTGGATGCAGGGCGTCTGCGCTTTGACTTCACCCATTTTTCCGCAATGACTCCCGAAGAGCTGGGGAAAGTGGAGGAGCTGGTAAATCAGGAGATCCGGGCCGGACTTCCGGTTGAAACTCAGGTAATGACCCTGGACGAGGCTAAGAAGACGGGAGCCATGGCGCTGTTCGGCGAGAAGTACGGCGACTCCGTGCGCGTTGTGAAGATGGGGGATTTCTCCACAGAGCTTTGCGGCGGAACCCATGTGGCCAACACCGGCAGCATCGCCTCCTTTAAGATCCTTTCCGAGACGGGAATCGCCGCCGGAGTGCGCCGTATCGAGGCGCTGACCTCCGAGGGGCTGATGAAGCACTATGAGGAGGTTGAGAAGGAGCTTCACGAGGCTGCCAAGACCGCCAAGACCACGCCTGCGGGCCTTTCCGCGAAGATCGAGGGGCTGCTGGAGGAGATCAAGGCTCTGAGCGCTGAGAATGAGAAGCTTAAGAGCAAGCTCGCCAAGGATTCCCTGGGCGACGTGATGAACCAGGTGAAGGAAGTGAACGGCGTCAAGGTTCTGGCCAGCCAGGTTGCGGACGTTGACATGAACGGCCTGCGCGGCCTGGGCGACCAGTTAAAGGACAAGCTGGGAGAGGGAGTGGTTCTCATTGCTTCCGTGATGGACGGCAAGGTAAACCTGATGGCTACGGCCACCGACGGCGCCCAGAAGAAAGGCGCTCACGCAGGGAACCTGATCAAGGCCATTGCGGGCCTGGTAGGCGGAGGAGGCGGCGGCCGTCCCGGCATGGCGCAGGCGGGCGGTAAGAATCCCGCCGGCGTGGAAGAGGCCCTGAAAAAGGCGGTTGAGGTAGTGGAAGAACAGACAAAATAACGCCTGTTTCCCTTAAAAAACAAAATAAATGAAAGTTTTATTAAATTATTCTTGACGTACGGTATTTTTATGCTATAATCATAGCAGTGCTAAAAATACCCAAACAGTTGTATTATGCACAATTACACAACTGGAGGGAGGTTAGGTGTGAGCGATGTCAAACGTAATTGTTAAAGATAACGAGAGCTTAGACAGTGCATTACGCAGATTCAAAAGAAACTGCGCAAAGGCTGGCATTCAGCAGGAAATTCGTAAGAGAGAGCATTACGAGAAGCCCAGCGTAAGACGTAAGAAAAAGTCTGAAGCTGCTCGTAAGCGCAAGTACAACTAATCCGGCTTTCTCAAGCCGTATTGGTTAGTCAGCTATGTTATGATGTCAAAATAGCCGGCTGTCATATTGAACATATGACGGTCCGGCTATTTTTGCGTCCGCCTGAGGACTGAGTGCGGCTTCTGATTTTCTTTTCCAAAGCAATAAAAAAGACCGGCAGCGGGGACTGCGCGGTCTTTTTGAATGAATCGGGTTTTGCGACCGGGGACGGTGCGGTCAGCCCTCCGCCTCCGGCAAATCGCAGCGGGGTTCGGCCACCAGAGAATAGTTGGTGTGGTAGATGACGAATCCCGGGGCCGATCCGGCCACTTTTTTGATGTGCTTGCGCTGGATGTAGTCGATCTCCACCTTCTCGTTTTCGCGCCCCTTGGAATAGAAGGCGGCCAGAGCGCCAGCCTCCTCGAAGAGACGGTCCGGCAGGTCCTCGCGTCCTCCGGTTTTGGCGATCACATGGGAGCCTGGGATGCCCTTGGCGTGGAACCACCAGTCGCCTCCGCCGGCTACTTTGAAGGTCAGCTCCTCGTTCTGGTAGTTGTTCTTGCCCACGTAGAGATGGAAGCCGTCGGAGGAGATGTAGTGGAAGGGCTTGCTGGTGATCTTTGGCTTTTTATCCCCGGCGCGGCGTTTTTTCACATAGCCGTACTCCATCAGCTCCTCCTTGATCTGAACCAGATCGTTTTCGCTGATGGCGATGTCCAGGGCGGCGCTGATGGATTCCAGATGGTCAATCTCGCGTTTGGTTTCCTTGGTCAGATCCACCAGGGCCTCGTAGGTGCGCTTGAGCTTGTTGTACTTGTCGAAATGCTTTTTGGCGTTGTCCTTGGCGGAGAGCTGGGGGTCCAGGGGGATGGTAATCTCCTCGTTGGTGTAATAGTTCAGGCAGCGAAATTCCTTCTCGCCTCCGGAGAGCTCGTAGCCGTAGGTGTTGAGCAGCTCGCCGTAGATCCGGTATTTTTCGCGCTTTTCCGTATCCTTTAACTGTTTGAGCTGAAGATCATACTTTTTGTAGTTGCGCTCCAGAGCCGTCTGCACCACCCGCCGCAGGTCCGAGGATTTCTGGCGGATGCGGGTGATGTCGCTGCGGGATTTGTAGTAATGCTCCAGCACCTGGCTGATGGAGGAGAAGGGAACAGCCTTAAAACGCCCCGCGTCGCTGTAGCAGGTCAGGGGCAGGGCGGAGAATTCCACCGGCGTGTCGCCCTCGTAAACGATATTGGGGGAGAAATTCCCCTCCGCCACATCCTCCATCATCAGGGTGAAGGTGCGGTAGAGGTGGGTCAGCGCCGCCTCCGAGAGGTCGGCGGCAGGCAGGTCCGCGTCCACGCTGGCCAGATGGCAGATCTCCTCTGCCATGATGGGGCTGATGCCGGTAAAGTGGTTGTATAGGGCTTTCTGCACCTTCATGGGGGCCGGGATCAGCGCTTCCCTAAACACGGACTCCTCCACGGTGAGAGGATCTTCCTTAGCCATGGTCTGGGGGATGAAATAGCTGCGGCCGGGAAGCACCTCGCGCACGGAGCTGACCTGAGCGGACACGTGCTTGATGCTGTCGATGATGGTGCCGTCCTCCTTACAGAAGATGATGTTGCTGTGCTTGCCCATAATCTCAACGATCAGCCGTTTCCTGCAGAGATCCCCCAGCTCATCCAGGTGTTCCAGGGAAAATTCGATGATGCGCTCCAGGCCGGGCTGGCTCACGGACACGATCCGCGCGCTGCCGATGTGTTTGCGAAGCAGCATACAAAAATTGGGCGCCGTCAGAGGCCCGGGCTTGTTGGTCTGGGTCAGATAGACCAGGGGCAGACTGGCGCTGGCGGACAGGAGAAGCCGCATATTGCCCCTGGGATGTTTGATGGTGAATAAAAGCTCGTCCTTTTCAGGCTGCGCGATCTTGGAGATGCGCGCTCCCTCCACGGTTTCCTTCAGCTCTTTTACCAGATTTGCCACTGTAATTCCGTCAAATGCCATTGTCGTGTACTCCTATCTACTATAACCGTTAGAATGAAACAGTGCAGGCGGTTCCCCTTCCCGGCCGGAAAACGGTCCGGAAGTTTCAGATATTCCCGCTGACTGAACAGTACCATTAGAATGTCACTGTTCACTCCGTTCCCAGTAACACGCTTCGCGAGGCACAGAAACGGCAAAAAAGCGCCGTTTCGCGCCGCTATCCTCGGGTTTTCTGTGACGTCCGCTGCGCTCCACTCACAAAAAACGCCTCGCGGGATATTACCTGTGAACAGTACCATTAGAATACCACAGTTTAGAAAAATAAGAAAGACTTAGTTGACTTGATTCAGCAGATGAATTATAATACAAACTAACTATGTGATCAGACCTGACGCATGGGATGAAGAGCTACTAAGGTGAAAGAGAGGCTGTCATAATGTTAAAAAGCATGACTGGTTTCGGCAGATGCGAGAACGTGACCAACGAGTACAAGATCTCTGTCGAAATGAAAGCCGTGAACCACAGATACCTGGATTTAAGCATCAAGATGCCCAAGAAATTCAACTATTTTGAGGCTTCGATCCGCACGCTGCTGAAGGGGTATATCCAGCGCGGTAAGGTAGATCTGTTTATCAACTACGAGGATTACACGGAGGGAAACCTCTGTCTGAAGTACAACTCCGTTCTGGCCGCCGAGTACATGGACTATTTTCAGAAAATGTCCCAGCAGTTCGGCATCGCCAACGATATGACCGTTTCCGGCCTGTCCCGGTGCCCCGAGGTGCTGACCATGGAGCGGGTGCCGGACGACGAGGAGCACCTGTGGGAGATTCTCTCCGAGGCTCTGGTCGAGGCGGCGAAACAGTTTGTGGAGTCCAGACAGATCGAGGGCGAGAATTTGAAGCGCGACCTGTTGGGCAAACTGGATTATATGGACAGCCTGGTGGATTACATCGGGGAGCGCTCCCCGCAGATTCTGGCGGAGTACCGCGCCAAGCTGGAGGAGAAGGTGAAGGAGCTTTTGGCAGTGGCGGCCATCGATGAGAGCCGCATCGCCGCCGAGGTCACGATCTACGCGGACAAGATCTGCGTGGACGAGGAGATGGTCCGCTTAAAGAGCCACATCGAGGCCACCAGGGCGGAGCTTTTAGCCGGCGGGAGCGTGGGACGCAAGCTGGATTTCATCGCCCAGGAGATGAACCGCGAGGCCAACACCATTCTGAGCAAGTCCACGGACCTGGCCATCGCCGACAAGGCTATCGCCTTAAAGACCGAGATCGAGAAGGTCCGGGAGCAGATACAGAATATTGAATGAGGACTTTGAAAACAGATGGGAGAACTGCCATGAACCAGCGTGGAATATTAGTGGTTGTCTCCGGTTTTTCCGGAGCAGGTAAGGGAACGTTGATGAAGGAGCTGCTAAAGCGGTACGACAACTATGCGCTGTCCATTTCCGCCACCACCAGAAGCCCCAGGGAGGGTGAACTCGATGGGAGAGAGTATTTCTTCGTGGACAAAGATCGTTTCCAGCAGATGATCGCAGAGGGCGAGCTGATTGAATATGCCCAATATGTCAATCATTACTATGGAACCCCCAGGGAGTACGTGGAGCGGCAGATGGCTTCCGGCAAGGATGTGATCTTAGAGATCGAGATCCAGGGAGCGCTGAAGGTGAAGAAGCGTTTCCCGGACACACTGCTTTTATTTGTGACGCCGCCCAGCGCAAAGGAGCTGAAAAGCCGCCTGGTGGGCCGGGGGACGGAGACCATCGAGGTGATCAACGCCAGGCTCAGAAGGGCCGCCGAGGAGGCAGCCGGTATGGAAGCCTACGATTACCTGCTGATCAACGATGAGATCGAGACCTGCGTGGAGGAGATGCACCAGCTGATCCAGCTGCAGCACCGCAGGACCTCCTACCATCTGGATTTCCTGAACCAGATGCGCGAGGAATTATACCATCTGGACGACTGAGAACCGGGACCCGCTGCGGCCGGTCCATTCTATCACCATGAATTCTATTTTTGAAAGGGGAATGTAATATGTTACATCCATCATACACCGATTTAATCAATGCCGTAAACAGCGAGGTAGAGCCGGGCGAGCAGCCGGTGGTACAGAGCCGTTATTCCATCGTGGTAGCCGCTTCCAAGCGCGCCAGACAGCTGATCGACGGGGAAGAACCCCTGGTGGCCGGCAGCAACGGCAAGAAGCCGTTGTCCATCGCCATCGACGAGCTGTACCATCAGAAGGTGAAGATTCTTCCCGAAGAAGAGGAAGTGTCGGAGGACGATCAGAAATAACACAACGCATAAGCCGTCTCCGCAGACGGCTTAATCTATTGAATGCAATGGGCCGCCGGCGCAGTCTGCAGGCGATTGCTGGAGGTAATGGACCGCCTTAGCATTCTGCCGGCGGTTATGGTTAAGGAGTGTTTATGGAAAAAATAAAACTGTTTTGCGTTTCCCTGGGCTGCGACAAGAACCTGGTGGACACGGAGAAAATGCTGGGTCTCTTAAATCGCGAGGGATACGCGTTTACGGACGACGAGGGGGAGGCTGACGCCATCCTGATCAACACCTGCTGTTTCATCGGAGATGCCAAGGAGGAGAGCGTTAACACCATCCTGGAGATGGCCCGGCTGAAGGAGGAAGGCCGGTGCAGGGCCCTGGTGGTGGCGGGCTGCCTGGCCCAGCGCTACAAAGAAGAGATTCTGGAGGAGATTCCCGAGGTGGACGGAATTCTGGGCACCACCTCCTGCGATGAGATCGTGAACGTGTTAAACGGCATTCTGGGACGGGAAAAGCCAGCGCCGGTGTCGTGTTTCCACGATCTGGCCGAACCGCCCACCGGCGGAGAGAACCGGGTGGTCACCACCGGCGGCTATTACGCACATCTAAAGATCGCCGAGGGCTGCGACAAGCGCTGTACTTACTGTATCATCCCCTATTTGCGCGGATCGTTCCGCAGCGTTCCCATGGAACAGCTGGTGCGGGAGGCCGGACAGCTGGCTGAGCAGGGGGTGAAGGAGCTGATTCTGGTGGCCCAGGAGACCACGCTCTATGGAAAGGATCTTTACGGTGAGAAAGCTCTGCCGAAGCTGCTGCACGAGCTGGCCAAGGTGCCGGGGATCCAGTGGATCCGCCTTCAGTACTGTTACCCGGAGGAGATCACAGACGAGCTGATCGAGGCGATCCGGACGGAGGAAAAGGTCTGCCACTATCTGGACATCCCCATCCAGCACGCCAGCGACGGGATTCTGCGGCGCATGGGGCGCAGGACCAACCAGGCCCAGCTGCGGGAGATGATCGCAAGACTTCGCCGGGAGATACCCGATATTGCGCTTCGGACCACCCTGATCTCAGGCTTTCCCGGGGAGACCCAGGAGGATCACGAGGAGCTCATGGCCTTTGTGGATGAGATGGAATTTGAGCGGCTGGGCGTTTTCGCCTACTCGGCGGAGGAGGACACGCCGGCTTACTCGTTCCCGGACCAGGTTCCTCAGGAGGTCAAGGAGGACCGCAGGGACGAGATCATGCAGCTGCAGCAGGAGATCGCCTTTGAGAAATCCGAGGCTATGGTGGGCCGGGTGCTCACCGTGCTGATCGAGGGTAAGGTTGTGGATGAGCCGGCCTACGTAGGGCGGACCTATATGGATGCGCCGAGCGTGGACGGACTGATTTTCGTGAATGCGGATGTGGAACTGATGAGCGGGGATTTTGTGCGCGTCAGGGTGACCGGTTCCGCGGAGTATGATCTGATAGGAGAGATATACGATGAATCTGCCCAATAAATTGACAATTTTGCGTGTTTGCATGATACCGTTTTTTGTGGCTGTTCTTTTGTGCCAGGGCGGTGAAAACCAGACCCTGCGGATCGTGGCGGATGTGATCTTTATCGTGGCCAGTCTGACGGATCTGTTGGACGGCAAGATCGCCCGTAAATACCACCTGGTCACCAATTTCGGCAAGTTTATGGACCCGTTGGCGGACAAGCTGCTGGTCTGCTCCGCACTGATCTGCCTTATCGAGCTGGGTCAGATTCCGGCCTGGGTGGTTATCATCATCATCAGCCGGGAGTTCATTATCAGCGGTTTCCGCCTGGTGGCTTCGGACAACGGCGTGGTCATCGCGGCCAGCTACTGGGGGAAGTTTAAGACCGTGTTCCAGATGACCGCGGTGATTCTGCTGATCCTCAATCTGGAGCCCTTAAAGCTGGTGGCGGACATTGTGCTGTGGATCGCCGTGGCGCTGACCGTGATCAGTCTGGCGGACTATATTTACAAGAACCACAAGGTGCTGACGGAAGGGAGCATGTAAACATGACGGTAGAGCTGGTTTCCGTGGGAACGGAAATTCTGATGGGAAATATTCTGAACAGCAACACCCAATATCTGGCGGAAAAATGCGCCATGCTGGGATTTAACATGTACCACCAGGTGACAGTTGGCGACAATTACGGCCGGATGAAGGAGGTCGTCGCCACGGCGGTGAGCCGGGCGGACATCGTGATTCTCACCGGCGGCCTGGGGCCCACGGAGGATGATTTGACCAAGGAGGTCTGCGCCGAGGTCATGGGGATGGAGCTGGTGGAGGATCCGCACACGCGGCAGCACATAGAGGAATTTTTTCACAACAATATCTACCGGGAGATCCCGGCCAACAACTGGAAGATGACCACGGTTCCCCGGGGAGCCAGGGTGTTGGATAATCACAATGGTATGGCTCCCGGCCTGATTCTGGAGAAGGAGGGCAGGACGGCGATTCTGCTGCCCGGCCCGCCCGGTGAGCTGTACCCCATGTTTGAGCAGCAGGTGTTTCCGTACCTGGAGACAAGGGAGAACGCCAGCCTGGTGTCAAAGACCTTAAAGATCTGCGGTCACGGGGAGAGCCAGGTGGAGGATCAGCTGATCGATCTCATCGACGGCCAGACCAACCCGACCCTGGCGACCTACGCCAAGGTGGGCGAGGTGCACCTGCGCATCACGGCCCGGGCGGACGAGACCGGGAAGGCCGCGGCTCTGGTGGAGCCGGTGGCGGCTGAGGTGAAGCGGCGCATGGGAGATGCGGTTTACACGGAGGACGAGGGGGAAACCCTGGAAATGGCGGTGGTGCGGCTCTTGACGGGGCACGGGCTTACCATATCCACCGCGGAATCCTGCACCGGGGGAATGGTTTCCGCACGGCTGGTGAATGTTCCCGGCGCGTCCCGGGTCTTTATGGAAGGGTATGTCACCTACTCCAACGAGGCCAAGATGAAGCTGCTCGGCGTGCGGGAGGAGACTCTGGCGGCCTGGGGAGCGGTCAGCGCACAGACGGCGGAGGAGATGGCGATCGGCGGCGCAAAGGCGGCGGGCACGGATGTGTGCGTGTCCATCACGGGTCTGGCCGGACCAGACGGCGGCACGGCTGAGAAGCCGGTGGGCCTGGTTTATATGGCCTGCGCGTTAAAGGGACAGGTGAGCCTGGCCCGTTACCAGTTCAAGGGAAACCGCGGAAAGATCCGCGAACAGTCAGTGATGAAGGCGCTGGATCTGGCGCGCCGGTGTATTCTTGCTTACGGGCGCGGGGAAGAGCTGCCTAAACAGGAGGCTTAGAATTTGAAATTACAGAATGTGAGTAGGCAGTTGACGGCGGCATGCCGATATTCCTACAACCGCTTGGCATTGAATTACGATATGTATTACGAGATCTGCGGTCGGGAGAACGGGCCGGGGGAGCCGCCGGTGCGGGATCTGGGCAGCCGTTTTCACCCGCTGTTGGAAGGGCTTCTGCGGGGAGAGCAGCCGCTTGAGGAGCTCTACGGGCTGCGCCAGGCGGTGATCGAACGGATGGAGCAGGCCACTGCCTACACGGACTGCTTCCAGGCTTATGAGTACGTGTTAAACCGTCTGGAGGGCAGATTGATTCCAGCTGGGGATACCGATGGGGACCGGGAGACGGACGAGGAGCGCCTGGCCTGGATTATGCGTTATATCACGGAAACCGGGGAGTCCGCCGTGATCAATGAGCGGATTCAGATGGTGGTGAGCCAGCTGCCGGTCCGGCTGACCAAACAGAAATTTTTTGCCCTGGTGGGAGAGGGGATGGCGGTTTACGCGGGAAGCCCCCGCAAAAATGTAGAGGATATGCTTTACATTCTGCGATCCGAGGCGCTGTTAAACCAGCCTGCCGGCATGACCCTGGCCTTCCCTCAACTGGCCGGGATGCTGGCGCCCTTTGAGCGCGCGGATTACAGGCAGATGACGGAGGAGGAATATTGCCTTCTGTCAGAACGGATGAAGGAAGCGGGAGAGATTCTGGCCGACTACACCGGCGAACTCATGCTGCTCATGGATCTGATCAACGATCTCTGCGTGGTGTTTCTTTCGCGCACGGGCGCGGTGATGGACGTGGCGGAGGAGGAGCGGCTGCAGGCGGTTTTGCGGGCGGTGAGGGAGGCATTTTCCTCCGGCGCAGAGCTGGATACAGAACTTTTGCGGCAGTTGGAGGGGCGCCAGGAGGTATGCTGCGACCAGTGGGAGCGGTATTCTTCGCCCATGGATATTCTGGAGCAGGAGGCGGAGCGCGATCCCCAGGCGGAGACACTGCGCAGAATCAGTCTGCTGCTCTCGGGTAGCTCCTTTGTGCCGCTGGAACCCCGGAAAACGGGCGAGGAGCCTGTGGACAGAGCGGAGCTTGACTGCCTGGTGGGGGAGCTGACCGGCCGGATGGCGGAGGGCTTTGCAGGGCGTTCCCGCCTGGTGGTCAGGGCGCTGATGGCCAAGGTTCTATCCAGTCTGCCGGTGTTTTTCGGCTCTCTGGACGAAGTGCGTGATTATGTCGGGGGCTGCCTGGACAGTTGTGCCGACGAGGCGGAGAAGGCGGTGTGCATGCGGTTGCTGCGGGAGCTGGCCGGATAAAGAAAAGACAGTTGAGACGGAAGCGGAGGGCGGATATGCGCTGGTGGACACATCTGTATATGGGAGACCGGGCGGCGAAGCGCGGGGCTGCGGTTTTGCGGAATATCCGGGAACAAAAAATTTTGCCGGACACTTATGTGATTACTCCGTCCAGCTATGGGCATCATTTATTTGATATCCGTCCGGTGATGTTACTCCGGCCGGAGGAGCGGACGTCGGAGGACTTTCTGGTGCTGGGCGTGGCCTGCGGCTACGGCGAGGCCGGGGAGGTGGTGCGCCGCATGGTGGACGATATGTACCGGGCCACCGGTGCCTTTGACTGGAACGCTTATATGGAACTCGCGGAGGCGGACGGGCAGGATATGGAAGAGCAGATGGGAGAGTAGAATGGTTCATATACTGCTGATGATCTTAAAAATAATCGGGATTCTGCTTCTGATCATCCTGGCAATCGCTCTGGCCCTGGTCCTGGCGCTGCTTTTCGTGCCCCTGCGCTACCGGCTGAAAGCCGATTATCACGGAACGCCCCGAGGCTATGCAGGCGTTTCCTGGCTGCTGCATCTTTTGACCTACCGGGCGGAGTATGGGGAAGCGGGGTTGGTGCAGAAGGTTAAAATCTGCGGGATCTGCCTCTGGCGCTCGGACAAGAGCCGGGAGGCGGCGGACGAGGCCGTTGAGACGGTTCTCTCAGACGAGGAGCAGGCGCTGTACGAGGAGATGAGGGCAGACGACGAGGAGCGGTACGGTGCGCTGAGCGCCCAGGAGATCGGGCGGCCGGAGGACAATACCGGGGCGGAGACGGCGCCTGAGTTTGGGGCAGAGGTTTCGCCGGAGGCCGGAGCAGGAGCTTCGGGGGAGCCTAAAACAGCAACAGAGTCTGGAACGGCGCCTGAGTTCGGAACAGGAACGATACAGCAGACAGACGACGGGGATTCCGGGAAATGCGGCAAAAAAAGTGGTGAGGCCCGGGCGTCCAAGGATCATTTCCGGACCGAAGCTCAAGGGGATCCGGAGCCGGAGACCGCCTCCAGGGCCGGACTGTTTTCACGGGTAATCTCAAAAATTAAGGGAATCCTCCAAAAACTTCGGTTTTCTTTTCGCGCATTCTGTGATAAGCTGAAAAGTGTGAGAGAAATGGCATGTACGGTCCGGGAGTGGATCGGCGATGAGAAAAACAAAGCCAGCGTCCGGCTGCTGCTTCGCCAGGCAAAGCGTCTGTTAAAGCACGTTTTGCCCAGAAAGGGCCACGCCCAGGTGACCTTCGGCTTTGACGATCCCAGCGTCACCGGACAGGTGCTGACGTTTCTTTCCCCCTTTTACTCGCTGTACGGGCGGGTGCTGGAGCTGCATCCGGTATTTGACAGGAGCGTCCTGTGCGGGGAGGCGGATATCCGGGGAAGGATCCGGCTGGCAAGCCTGCTTTGGCTGTGTTTTGCGGTTTACCGGGACAAGCATACATGGAATCTGATTCGCAAACTCAGAAAGTAATCGCCCGCAGGCGTTGCCTACGGCCCATTACATTCAGTAATCGCCCGTAGGCGTTGCTGGCGGCCCATTACATTCAATCATTATCCGCAGGCTACGCCGGCGGCTCATTGCATCCAATAAGAGAGAAGAGGATATAATATGGCAGATAATCATTTTTCGTCCACAATGGAAACCCTGTTTAAAGGGCTGGAACAGTTTGTGACCACGAAAACCGTGGTGGGGGAGCCGGTTCAGGCCGGCGACGTGACCATTATTCCGCTGATCGACGTGACCTGCGGCATGGGAGCGGGCGCATTTTCCGAAGGGACGAAGCAGAAACACAACGGCGGAGGCGGCATGAGCGCCAAAATGAGCCCCAGCGCGGTGCTGGTGATCCAGAACGGAGTGACCCGGCTGGTAAATGTGAAAAATCAGGACGCCATCACCAAGGTGATCGATATGGCCCCGGACTTTATTAATAAGTTTCTGGGCGGCAAACCGCCCGTGTCCGAGGAGACCGCCCAGGCGGCCCAGGATGCGGCGGCCGCGTACGACATGGGGACGGCCGAGCACATCGATGTGAAATAATGAGACAGATACGGCATAAGCGCCGGCGCATGGAGAAATCCCTGAGCCCGGCGCTTTTTGCATGCTGCGGCCGGTTAACGGCCGGCCCCGCCGCCTTTGCCTAACACCCGAATCAGCTGGCGCTCCAGTGCCAGTGCCGCTTTGGACCGGTAGTGGCCGGGCGGGGAGGCCAGGGCCAGGTCCAGAAAAACGCCCTCTTTCCCGATGGAGAGGTAGCGCGCTCCCTTTAACGGCTCGCGGCAGGAGGCGTAGGTGAAGGACAGTCCCAGCCCGGACAGGGCCATGGCTGCGGCAAAGGGGGCCGTCAGGTTGCCGTTCACCACCCGGGGGACCAGACCGCGCCTGGAGAATTCCCGTCGCGCCATGGCGCCCATGATGGTGTCGTAGTCGCTGAGTATGTAGTCGAACTGAATGGTGTCCTCCAGCTCCACATAGAACACGGTCTGGCCGTTTCGCACCGTCTCCCGGGCGCACTCCAGCACCGGATGGTCCGCCTCCGCCGTGATCACCAGCTCGTCCTTCATGAGCAGGCGCACGTCGGATTTCAGCTTGGTTAACGGCAGCACCACCAGGCCCAGGTCCAGCCGGCCTTCGATCAGCAGCTGCTCCAGAGCCATGCTGTTGGCTTCCGTGATTTCCACATGAATCTGGGGATACAGGCGCTTGAAGCTGCGCAGAGCCCCCGGCAGCAGGTAGCTGCCCCGGAACGTGCTGATGCCAAATTCCACCTGCCCGGCCTTCAGCTCTTCCATATCCTGTATAATATCCCGTACCTGCCGGTAATCCACCAGCATTTTCCGGGCCCGCTCCAGCATGATCTCCCCGGCCTGAGTGGGGCGGACGCCGGTGGAGGTGCGGATGAACAGCTTTCCGCCAAGCTCCGCCTCCATACTCTGGAGGGATTGGCTCAGGCTGGACTGGGCCATAAATAGTTTTTCAGCCGCTTTGGAGATACTGCGCTCCTCGGCGATTGTGATCAGGTAGTTTAGTTCTCTGAATTCCATTTGTCGTCTCCTAACCGCCATCGGTTTTGCCGATGTACCCTATAAGGATTTCTGCATTTCCAGGATGGCAAAGACAGTATATAATAAATTTGCTGAAAAAACAACCGGAGAATACCGGTAAAGCGACAAAACTACTCAATCATAAAAAGGGGGATATTCAGACCTATGTCAAAAGTATCATTAAAAGGCGTCATCGACATGCACGTACACACCAATCCTGACATCCGCCGCCGTGCTTACGACGACTTTGAGCTGACGGATGCGGCGATCCGCGTGGGCGCAAGAGCCATCGTGATCAAGACCCACCAGGGCGTGACCATGGACCGGGCCTATTTGTGCAACGCCTACAATCAGAGGATGTACCACGGCAGCAACGACTTCACCATGTTTGGCAGCGTGACCATGAACCGGGTGATCGGCGGGATCAATCCCACAGCTGTTGAGACCGCCTTCAAGCTGGGGGCCAAGGTGGTCTGGCTGCCCACAGCCTCCGCCAAAAACCATCTGGAGAAAATGCGCTTAGACACTTCCAAGTGCGTGGAGGTGGTGAAGGACGGCAGGGTGGTGCCGGAACTGCTTGACGTGTTTCGTCTGGTGAAGGATTATGACGGAGTGCTTGGCACGGCCCACGTGTCCCCGGAGGAATGTAAGATCGTGGTGGAAGCCGCCAGAAACGCCGGTGTGAAAAAGCTCGTGGTGACCCATCCGGAGTGGTGGCTGGTGGGCATGAGCGTGGAGGATCAGGTGCGCCTGGTGAAGGATTACGACGTGATCCTGGAGCGCTGCTACGCCCAGAACCTGGGCGGCGGCAAGTACAAGAGCAATCTTCCGGACAACCTGGAGATCATAAAGACTGTGGGCTACAAAAACGTCATGGTGGACACGGACGGAGGCCAGGTGGAGAATCCCCACTGGGAGCTGGCCATGGAAGCGTATATGCAGTATCTTTTGGACCACGGCATCCCGGAGGAGCAGGTCCGCTACATGACCCACGATATCCCGGCCGGACTGTTAGGCATTGAAAACTGATGAGAAAATAAGGGGGAAACTACTATGTTAAGTGCACTGATTATCGCGTCCATCGCCATTTCCGTGGCGATCGGTTACAAGACTAAATACAACACGGGTCTGTTTGCCATCGTGTTCGCCTATCTGATCGGCTGCTTTGCCCTGGGAATGAAAACCAAGGCCGTGATCGGGACCTGGCCGGTCAGCACCATGTTTGTGATCTTTTCCGTGTCTTTGTTCTACAATTTCGCTCTGGTGAACGGGACACTGGAAAAAACAGCCCGCTATCTGCTGTACGCCTGCCGCAGATTTCCCGGCCTGCTCCCCTTCGCCATCTATCTGGCGGCGGCGGGCATCGCGGCCCTGGGAGCCGGTTTCTTTACGGTGATGGCGTTTATGGCTCCCATCACACTTCTGATCTGCGAGGAGGCCAAGATGGATAAGCTGGTGGGTGCAGTGGCCGTGAACTGCGGCGCTCTGTCCGGCGCAAACTTCATGACCAGCGGCAGCGGCATCATTTTCCGGGGACTGATGGACGAGGCGGGGCTGAGCGACGTCTCCTTCAACTACTCTGCAGTGATTTTTGTCACCAGCGTGATCTTTTCCCTGCTGCTGATTGCGGCGTTCCGCTACATACCCAAGAGCAACCGAAACATCGGAAAGGGCGTTACCTTTGAAAAGCCGGAGCCTTTTACCAAGCAGCAGAAGACCAACCTGCGCCTGATCATTCTCATGATCGCGCTGGTGTTAATCTTCCCCATCCTGCACATCGTTCTGCCCGGAAACGCATTGATCGCCAACATTAACGGCAAGATCGACGTGGGCCTGGTGGCAATCATTTTCTCCGTGATCGCGCTGCTCTTAAAGCTGGCGCCCCAGAAGGAAGTGATCGCCAAGATTCCGTGGAACACCATCATCATGATCTGCGGCGTGGGAATGCTGATCGGAGTGGCCATCGAGGCGGGCACCATCGATATGCTGTCCACCTGGGCGGGATCCAACTTGCCGGTGTGGGTGGTTCCCATCGCCTTCAGCATCATCGGCGCCATCATGAGCTTTTTCTCCAGTACCCTGGGCGTGGTGTGTCCGGCCCTGTTCCCGCTGGTACCAGCTCTGGCGGCCGGAACCGGGATCAATCCCATGATCCTGTTCACCTGCATCGTGGTCGGTTCCCAGAGTTCCGCCATCTCGCCGTTCTCCTCCGGTGGAAGCCTGGTGCTCGGTTCCTGTGCGACGGAAGAGGAGCGCAACGCGATGTTCCCGCGGCTGTTGTTTTTGGCAGTACCCGCCAGCGTGCTGGCCGCGACCGCTTACAACTTTTTCCTGTCCCTGTTCCTGTAAGTAAAAAAACGTCCCGCAGACATCATTTGCCTGCGGGACATTTTTTGATGGCAGGCGCTGCGCCTGATCCGATTATTTCAGAAAACAAAAAAGACAACCCGTTGAAGGATTGTCTCTCAGTGGAAGCAAGGAGGCTCGAACTCCTGACCTCTCGCGTGTGAGGCGAGCGCTCATCCCGGCTGAGCTATGCTTCCATGTATGTATTTACCAATTTCATACAAATAGTAGTATACCACAACTTTTCGATATGTCAAGCAGTAATGAAAAATATTTTTCCGCATATGATAAAATATAGTAACAGTTCAGACGGCTCATCTTCTTGACTGAAAAACTGGTCAAGAAGCATCGGATGCCCATCCGATGTGAAAATTAATACGGAAGGCCGCTTACAAGTTAGCTTGACGCTGCTTCCTGTATCAAGTTTCACGCCGCCTGAACTGTTATAAAATATACGACCGGTCTCAGGAGTGCCCCCGGCGGGAGCCTGCTGCGAACGGTGACAAAATGATAGCTTTTTGCAGACGGGAGGATGCCATGAGAAGGATATGCGGCCTGATGCTGTTTTGCTTTGCATCCGGGATGGCGGTGCTGCTATTTATTCCGGAAACAATTTTTACCATCCTGTTTATCGTGTGCTGCTTGGTGGTGGGATATAATCTGTTCTGCTGCTGAGCGGCCCTGCTAAAATACCGGCGGGCGGAACAGAATTTGTATAGATTGTCGGGACAAGGCGGCTGCGCCTGTGCCGGGAAAGAGACCCGGGGAGACGAAACCGCCGGAAACAGGCAGAAAACGGGACGGAGAGAGAGCCGGGCAGGGAGTGCGCTTCCGCGCCCGGTATTTTTGCGTGTATCCAACAACAATCGCCCGCAGGCTGCGCCAGCGGCCCATTGCATTCAAACAAAAAAGACTGCTGTCCGGCAAACATGTCGCCGTCACAGCAGTCTCTCCCAAAGTCCGTTTCCCATTAAGCTCTTTCTACTAAGCCAGAACGTAAGCAGGAAGTACAAACGTACATTCTCTGGGTTCCGCCATTCACTTTAACCTTAACAGATTTTACGTTCGCTTTCCACATTTTGTTGGCTCTTCTATGAGAATGGCTCACGCTGTTTCCAAAATGAGCTGCCTTTTCGCAGATTGCACACTTAGCCATACTTGCACCTCCTTAATTACGCATATTGGATCTTTACATAAAAATCCACAACAAATGTATGATACCAGAAACTTTGAAAATTTGCAAGTGAAAAACAAAAATTTATTTCTTTTTTGTAGAAAATAGTGTATACTGTTTGATAGCACATCACTTTATGGGTGAAGACTGCCCTTTTTCGGGAGAATTGGCCCATAAAAAAACATAAATCAGATTGGAGGCACGTGTATGAAGGGACGAATCAGTAATAAGATGGGCGAGATTCAGATCAACCCGGATGTGATAGCTCTGTATGCAGGCACCACCGCGGTAGAGTGTTTCGGAATTGTAGGAATGGCGGCGGTGAGCATGAAGGACGGCCTTGTAAAGCTGCTCAAACGTGAAAGCCTGACTCATGGAATTAATGTGCAGATCAACGACAACAGGATTTCCGTGGATTTTCATGTGATCGTTTCCTATGGAGTCAGCATCTCGGCGGTTGCTGACAATTTAATCGAGAGCGTGAAGTACAAAGTAGAAGAATTCACCGGCATGGAGGTTGAGAAGATCAACGTCTTCGTGGAAGGTGTGAGAGTGATTGATTAAGGAGGACGCAACCCGTGGGTATAAATTGTATTGACGCAGCGAGTTTGCAGCGCGCGTTTCTGGCGGCTGCCAGGGAGCTTGAGGCCAGGAAAGAGTGGATCAATGAATTGAACGTATTTCCGGTACCGGACGGCGATACGGGAACCAACATGAGCCTGACCATTATGGCGGCGGCCAAAGAGGTGGCCGCCCTGGAGAACCCCAATATGAAGGATCTGGCAAGAGCCATTTCCTCCGGTTCCCTGCGCGGCGCCAGAGGAAACTCCGGGGTAATTCTCTCCCAGCTGTTCAGAGGCTTTACCAAGGAGATCAAGAATGTGGACGCCATCGACACCACCACCCTGGCCAACGCCATGGTGCGCGGCACGGAGACGGCGTACAAAGCGGTGATGAAGCCCAAGGAGGGCACCATTCTCACCGTGGCCAAGGGGATGGCCGACAAAGCTATGGAGCTGGCCGCCCAGACCGACGACATTTTGGAGATGGTGGAGGAAGTGATCCGCCACGGAGACTACGTGCTCAGCCAGACGCCGGAGATGCTGCCGGTGCTCAAACAGGCCGGCGTGGTGGATTCCGGCGGCCAGGGACTGATGCAGGTGGTGAAGGGCGGTTTTGAGGGCCTGACCGGCAAGGTCTCTGATTTTAAGATTCCCGGTGAGACGGTGGATCTGGGCCCCTCCCGCACCGAGGCGGTGAAGCGCTCGGAGATCGACACGGCGGATATCCGTTTCGGCTACTGTACGGAATTTATCATCAATCTGGAAAAGGAGTTCGGCGACGAGGACGAGCAGGTCTTTAAGTCCTACCTGGAGTCCATCGGCGATTCCCTGGTGGTGGTCTCCGACGACGAGATCGTCAAGGTGCACGTGCACACCAACCATCCCGGTCTGGCCTTTGAGAAGGCTTTGACCTTTGGCTCCCTGTCCCGGATGAAGGTTGACAATATGCGCGAGGAGCACGAGGAACGCCTGATCAAGGACGCCGAGAAGCTGGCAAGGGAGCAGAAGGCTCAGGCGAAGGCTGTAGAGCCGGAGCCTGCCGCGGAGCATAAAAAGTACGGCTTTATCGCTGTCTCCTGCGGGGAGGGACTTTCGGAGATTTTTAAAGGGATCGGAGCGGACTACCTGATCGAGGGCGGCCAGACCATGAACCCCAGCACCGAGGACATGTTAAACGCCATCGATAAGGTTTCTGCGGACAACATTTTCATCCTTCCCAACAACAAGAATATTATTCTGGCCGCCCAGCAGGCCAGCTCCCTGGTGGAGGACAAGAACATTATCGTGATCCCGTCAAAGACAGTGCCCCAGGGCATCACCGCGCTGGTGAACTTCATGCCGGACCTGTCCGTCACGGAGAACGTGGACAATATGGAGCGGGAGATGGGCAGCGTCAAGACGGCCCAGATCACCTACGCGGTGCGCACCACCAACATCGACGGCATGGACATCGAGCAGGGCGATATCATGGGCCTGGGAGATCACGGCATGCTGGCTGTGGGCAAGTCCGTTGAGGGCACGGCCATGGCGGCCTTAAAGGCCATGATCGACGAGAATTCCGAGCTGGTGACCATTTACTATGGAAGCGATATCGGCGGGGAGGACGCAGAGCGCATGGCGGATCAGGCCAGGGCCGAGTTCCCGGAGGCTGAGATCGAGCTGCAGTACGGTGGACAGCCCATTTACTATTATCTGATTTCCGTGGAGTAAGAGGCGGATCAATCAAGAAAAAGCCGGATTTTACTTGTAATATACTGGAAAATGTGATATTTTATTGACAAAGACAAATGTTGTATTTATTTCGTATCTGAGAAGGTACTGAACAGATACGTATTTTCTACAACGGAAGGAGGATGCCGATGGCGAGATGGGTGCGCGATGAAGTGTTGAACCAGCCGGCGGATTTTGTCGATTTTCTGATGAATGACTATCTGATGAAAAACGGCTTTAAGCAGACGGAGCGCAAGGGAGAGCAGGTGTGGAAGGAGGGAGACGGCTATTTTTCAATGGCGCGGTTTCTGAAATACTCCTACATCAACGGAGTCCTGCATCTGGAAGCCTGGGTCGGCCTGTTCCGTGAGAACGCGCTCAAAGGCTTTGCGGGCAGCCTTCCCAAAAAGTTTTACCGCGAAAGCCTGGAGGAGCTGCTGCGCCTGCTCCATCAGCCGATTCCGCAAAACGGTATGGACCAGACGGGCCAGCCCGTTGTGGTGCAGGTGCCGGATCACTCAGGACCGGCTGTGCCGGCTATGGTGCTGGGCATCCTGGGAATCGCGATTGGGCTTTTGATCCCCATCATTGGTGTGATTCTTTCCGGCATCGCCATGTCCCTGGGACAGCGGGCCAGAAACTCGTCCAAATACGGGATCGCCAGATCCGCTGTGATTCTGGGAACCATTGGTATGGTGATATCGCTGCTCAACTGGATCGGCGGCATTATCCTGAATTTTTTGTTATTCTAAAATGAATCAAATAAAAGGAGAACAATCTTATGAACGAAGAGATGATGAACCAGTCCTATTCACAGGCCGGCGCTTACAGCGAATCGCTGGGACGCTACACGGCTAAAACCTTTGGCTGGATGTTTGCAGGCCTGTTGGTTACCTTTGCGGTGGCGGTGGGAGGCGTTTTCACCGGCGCGATTTTCCTGCTGAACTACGTGCCCGCATGGCCCTATGTGCTGCTGTTTGCAGAACTGGGCGTGGTGCTGTTTTTGTCCGCCCGCATCAGCAAGATGAGCGTTGTGACGGCGCGGGTGCTGTTCTTTGTCTACGCGATCTTAAACGGCATCGTATTTTCCGCTTATTTTTATGTGTACGACCTGATGATTCTCTGGTCCGTATTCCTGCTGACCTCCCTGTTCTTCGGAGTGATGGCGCTGATCGGATATTTTGCCAATGTGAATTTCAGCGGAATCCGTCCTTTTATGACCGGCGGCCTGATTTTCCTCTGCGGATTCTGGGTGCTGAGCCTGTTCATCAACCTGTCCGCATTTGAGACCATCGCCTGCACGGTTGGCATTTTCATCTTCCTGCTGTTCACCGCCTACGATACCAAGAAGATCAAAGCTTACTACGAGTATTACGGGCAGGCGCCGGAGATGGCGGCCAAGGCTTCGATTTTCTCCGCGCTTCAGCTGTACCTGGATTTTATCAACCTGTTCCTGTACATCCTGCGGATCCTTGGCAGAAAGAGAAACTAATACATTTAAAAGCGCAGCTGCCGGACCGTTGGTTTGGCAGCTTTGTTGGATGCAATGGACCGCAGGCGCAGTCTGCGGACAGATTGGATTATAAGGAGGAAGCCATATGTTGATCGGAGCACTGGAGGCGGGCGGCACCAAGATGGTCTGCGCCCTGGGAAATGAAAACGGAACGATTCTGGAGCAGGTATCCATCCCCACCACCACACCGGAGGAGACGGTGGAGCAGATCGTGCGCTATTTTAAGGACAAGGACATCAAAGCCCTGGGGGTTGCGGCCTTCGGTCCGGTGGATGTGAAGCCCCAGTCCCCCACCTACGGCCGGATTCTGGACACGCCCAAGTTGGCCTGGCGCCACTTTGACTTTTTGGGAGCTTTGAAAAAAGAGCTGGATGTGCCCATGGGCCTGGACACGGATGTAAACGGCTCCTGCCTGGGGGAGATGACCTACGGCTGCGCCCAGGGGCTTGACAGCGCCATCTACATAACCATCGGCACCGGCGTGGGCGTGGGCGTCTGCGCGGGCGGAAAACTGCTGCACGGTATGCTGCACCCCGAGGGAGGCCATATCCTGTTAGCCAGACATCCCGAGGACCCGGAAGGCGGCATCTGCCCCTATCATCCCAACTGTCTGGAGGGTTTTGCCAGCGGACCGTCCATCGAGCGACGCTGGGGCAAAAAGGCTGTGGAGCTGGTGGACAAACCCGAGGTTTGGGAGCTGGAGAGCTACTACATCGCCCAGGCCCTGGTGAACTACATCATGATCCTGTCCCCGCAGAAGATCATTCTGGGCGGCGGCGTCATGCACCAGGAGCAGCTGTTCCCCATGATCCGGGAAAAGGTGAGGGAGATGATCGGCGGCTACTTAAACACCACTGAGCTGGCGGATCTGGACCACTATATTGTGCCGGCCAGCCTCCACGACGATCAGGGCATCATGGGCTGCATCAAGCTGGGGTTGGACGCGTTATGTTAAATCAGGAACCAATCAGCTCCTTAAAGGGCATCGGGGATAAGACGGCCGCGCTCTTTGAGAAGCTGGGCGTATATACGGTGGCGGATCTCCTGGCTTATTATCCCCGGGCCTACGATGCCTTTGAGGAGCCGGTGGCCATCGGACAGTTAAAAGAAAATAGCGTTATGGCAGTACAGTCGGCATTAGTTAAGCATGCCGACTTGCTGCGTTTTAATCACATGCAGGTGGTGTCCCTGCAGATTAAGGACCTCACCGGCTCCCTGCAGGTATCCTGGTATAATATGCCCTATATGCGGGCCAATTTAAAACCGGGGGAAATGTATGTGTTCCGGGGCAGGGTGGTGAGAAAGCGGGGCCGTCTGATCATGGAGCAGCCGGAGGTGTTTACACCCCAGGCTTACGGCGAGCTGGTGCACTCCATGCAGCCCATCTACGGACAGACCAGGGGACTGGGAAACAAGGCCATTGTGAAGGCTCAGACCCAGGCGCTGCAGCTGCGGCAGATGGAGCGGGAGTACATGCCTGCAACGCTGCGAAAACGGTACGAGCTGGCGGAGATCAACTACGCGGTGGAGCACATCCATTTCCCCGCGGATCAGAGCGAGCTGCTCTACGCCAGAAAACGCCTGGTGTTCGACGAGTTTTTCCTCTTTCTGGTGGGCGTGCGCAAGCTGAAGGAAAAGCGGGCCGATAAGCGCTCACCCTATGTGATGGAGTTCCGGGAGGAGGTGGCGCGGTTTCAGGAAGCTCTTCCCTACCGGCTGACCGGAGCCCAGGAGCGGACCCTCAGGGAGGTGTTCGACGATTTGAGCGGGGGCCTGGTGATGAACCGCCTGATCCAGGGAGATGTGGGTTCGGGCAAGACCATTATCGCGGTGCTGGCGCTGCTGATGGCCGCCTGCAACGGTTATCAGGGCGCGCTGATGGCGCCCACGGAGGTGCTGGCAAAGCAGCATTTCGAGTCCATCACCCAGCTGTTTGAGACTTACAAGATTGAGAAAAAGCCGGTGCTGGTCACCGGCTCCATGACCGCCAAGGAAAAGCGCCTGGCCTACGAACAGATCGAGCGCCACGAGGCGGATATCGTGATCGGAACCCACGCTTTGATCCAGGAGAAGGTTCACTACGACAACCTGGCTCTGGTGATCACGGACGAGCAGCATCGCTTCGGGGTGGGACAGCGGGAGCTGCTCAGCAGCAAGGGCGGCGATCCCCACGTGCTGGTCATGAGCGCAACGCCCATTCCGCGGACCCTGGCGATTATCCTCTACGGCGACCTGGACATTTCCGTGATCGACGAGCTGCCCCAGGGCCGCCAGCCCATCAAAAACTGCGTGGTGAACACGGGATACCGCCCCAAGGCGTATTCCTTTATCGCCAGACAGGTGGAGGAGGGCCGTCAGGCCTACGTGATCTGTCCCATGGTGGAGGAGAGCGAGATGATCGAGGCGGAGAACGTGCTGGATTACGCCAAAAAGCTGCGGAAAGAGCTGCCTGCGTCGGTGACGGTGGAGTACCTTCATGGAAAGATGAAAGGCAGGGAGAAAAACCGCATCATGGAGCGGTTTGCGGCTGGCGAGATCCAGGTGCTGGTGTCCACCACGGTGATCGAGGTGGGCGTCAACGTGCCCAACGCCACGGTGATGATGATCGAGAACGCGGAGCGCTTCGGCCTGGCCCAGCTCCACCAGCTGCGCGGGCGGGTGGGCCGGGGCAGCAGCCAGTCCTACTGCATCATGGTAAACTGCTCGGACGAGGAGGGCACCCTGGAGCGGCTTGACATCTTAAACCGCTCCAACGACGGATTTTACATCGCTTCCGAGGATTTAAAGCTGCGCGGCCCCGGAGATATTTTTGGGATGCGCCAGAGCGGGGACATGGAATTCAAGCTGGCGGACATTTTTACGGACGCCAACATTCTGAAATCCGTCTCCGAGGAGGTGAACCGCCTGCTGGACGGCGACCCGGAGCTGGAGGAAGAGGAGCACTCGCAGCTGAAGCGGAAGCTGGACGAGTATCTGGGGCGGAATTACGAGCGGCTGAACCTGTAGGACGCGCCTGCCTTCGGTGAACGGCGGACCGGGCGGTTTGCGGTCCGGGGGAAACTTGCGGGGGAAATTTGCGTCCGGACGCCTGGAAGGGGCTTCCGGGAACATGCCGCGCAACGTATAATTGAAAATTCTGCGGGCCGGCCGTCAATTTTAGGCCGGCGGCAGGATACAATAAAGGGTAAAGCAGTCATTGGAAAGGAGTATTTCATATGAATCAGACACTTGAGACAATACTTACCAGAAGAAGCACGCGCAAATTTTTGCGCAAACCCATTCCCGAGGAGGAGATGGAGCTGATCGTCCAGGCGGCTCTCCACGCGCCCAGCGCCAAGGGATTGCAGACCTGGCAGTTTACGGTGGTGAGAAACCGTGAGAAGATCCAGAAGCTGGCTACGGCGATCCGGGAGGTGCTGGGCCGGAAGGGTTACAATATGTATGAGCCTGAGGCTCTTGTCATCCCCTCGAACCTGAAGGAAAGTCCCTACGGCAGGGAGGACGACGCCTGCGCCATGGAGAACATGTTCCTGGCCGCCCATTCTTTAGGCATCGGCTCCGTGTGGATCAACCAGCTTCAGGACGTCTGCGACGTTCCGGCCATCCGGCAGGTTCTGGATGAGCTTGGCATTCCGGCAGACCACGTGGTCTACGGCATGGCGGCGCTGGGATATCCGGACGATGTGAAGGCGGATAAGGCCAGAACCGGCAAAGTGGTGTATGCGGACTGATTACATCGGAATATAGAACAGAATCGAAACAAAAACTCCCCGGGCCGAATTGCTTCAGTCCGGGGAGCTCTCATTCAATTACATTTTTTCTTCCGAAAAGGGCGTGATCTTATTTGCCAGCCAGCTGACGCTCGTAGGACTCGATCATCTTCTTAACCATATAACCGCCTACGGAACCATTCTGAGCGGAAGTCAGGTTGCCGTTGTAACCGTTGGTTAACGGTACGCCGATCTCATTTGCAACTTCCATCTTGAATTTGTCCATTGCCTCTCTTGCTTCAGGTACGTTTGTTCTGTTAGAATTGTTAGACATTGTAACATTCCTCCTTTAATCGTTTTGTCATGCTGTTTTATAAGTGGTGCATGACTTTGTTTTGTGTTACAATCCTATTATGTGTTCATGCGGAAATAATACACTAGAAGGTTTTTCGTTTTCTGTTAAAAAATGGGAGGAATGTAAACCCTGCATATAGCGGCGTTTCCGGCATCTAATTATAGAAAGAAAGGGTGCAATTTTGTTCGGAACGCAAAAAAACCCCTTGTATAACTGGGATTTTCATATTATACTTGTTGGGAAAACAAATTTGGCGGGATTGCATACCGATCCCTTTTTATCATACGAAATTATTCAGGAGTCAAAATGAGAGTAATCGCAGGCAGCGCCAGAAGGCTGCTTTTAAAGACCGTGGACGGACTCGACACCCGTCCGACCACAGACCGGATCAAGGAAACGCTGTTTAACATGCTGCAGCCGTCCATTCCGGACTGTATATTTCTCGATCTGTTTTCCGGCAGCGGGGCCATCGGCATCGAAGCCTTAAGCCGCGGAGCCAGCCTGGCCGTCCTGGTGGAGAACAATCCCAAAGCCGTGGACTGCATCCGGGAGAATTTAAGCAGAACCAAGCTGGAGGACCGGGCTGTGGTGATGGGGAACGACGTGATTTCCAGCCTCCGCAAGCTGGAGGGAAAGAACTACGTGTTCGACATCATCTTTATGGACCCGCCTTACAATAAGGGCTGGGAACAGCAGGTTTTAACCTATCTGTCCGGTTCGCCCATGGCGGACGAAAACACGACCATTATCATTGAGGCTGCAAAGGAGACGGACTTTGCATGGCTTACGGCCGCAGGATACGATCTGATTAAGAGTAAAGAATACAAGACAAACAAGCATGTCTTTGTTGCAAAGGGAGAAAAACATGAATAAAGCCATATACCCCGGAAGCTTTGATCCGGTGACCCTGGGTCATCTGGATATCATCGAGCGCACCTCCAAGATGTTCGACCGGGTCATCATCGGAGTTTTGAATAATAAATCAAAGTCTCCGTTGTTTTCTGTGGAAGAACGTGTTAATATGTTAAAAGAAGTGACAAGCAGCCTGCCCAACGTGGAGGTTCAGTCCTTCGAGGGATTACTGATTGATTTTGTCCGCAAGAACGACGCGCGGGTGATTGTGCGCGGACTGCGGGCGATTACGGATTTTGAATATGAGTTGCAGATGGCGCAGACCAACCGGGTGATCGCCCCGGAGGTGGACACCATCTTCCTGACTACCAATTTGAGATATTCCTACTTGAGTTCCAGCATCGTCAAAGAGATCGCCGAGTTCGACGGTGAGATCAGCGCGTTCCTGCATCCGGCTGTGGCAGAGAAAGTGCGGGAAAAGCTGACCGCCAGGCGATGAGCCGCGACGGCGCTGCACAAAAGATGAATTTGTTGTAAGCGGACTGTAGCTGTGAGGCATCAGGCAGCTATGAGCGATTTTGGAAAATGAGGAGATAGGTTAAGATGATGAGCAGAATTGAACAGTTGATCAGTGAAATTGAAGAATACATAGATACCTGTAAATACCAGGCGTTATCCAATACAAAGATCATCGTGAACAAGGAGGAGCTGGAGGAGCTCTTGGTTGAGCTGCGTCTGCGCATCCCCGATGAGATCAAAAAGTACCAGAAGATCATCAGCCAGCAGGATACCATTCTCGGGGAAGCTCAGGCCCAGGCGGACGCCATGATGGAGGAGGCCAAAAAGCAGGCGGATTCCCTGGTGGCCCGTGCGGACGAACAGACCAGCGAGATGGTCAACGAGCATGAGATCATGCAGCGGGCCTACGCTCATGCCAACGAAGTGGTGGAGCAGGCCAACATGCAGGCCCAGGCCATTGTGGACCAGGCGTTAAACGATGCCAACACCATCCGCCAAGGGTCTATCCAGTACACGGACGACATGCTGCGCAGCCTTCAGACCATTATCAACCACACCATGGAGGGGGCGAAGGGGCGTTTCGACGCGTTCATGAGCTCCATGCAGTCCAGTTACGACATCGTTTCCACCAACCGCAACGAGCTGTCCGGCGGCCTGGTTCAGCAGGAGGAGCCGGAGGAGCAGGAGCTTCCTGTGGAGGACGGCCCCCAGCGTTAGAGTGCTGTCAGCCGCAGATGAGAAGCAGGCTTTGCAGCCCAATCAACAGCATACAGGTGATGAGGCTGTGGAGCGCTTTCCACAGTATATAATGCCGGATGGAGAGTCCGGCATTTTTTAGTACGCTTTTGGTCTGGAAAATGCCGGAGAAGCCGCCGAAGGCTGTGGCCGCTGCGATCACAACCGCGGCCGGGAAACCGGGAACACTGGCCGCGATGGCCTGGATGCCGGTGGTGATCTCCACTGCGCCCAACAGCGCCGGGCGCATGAGGGGAAGATCAAAGGGCAGGTTTGCCAGGTACATGGCCAGGATGGAGAACAGCATGATGTAGCCGCCGATCTTCACCATGGTCTCAAAGCAGCCCATCATGTGAACGTCAAATGAGAAGGGTGCGGCGGATGTTTCGTCTGCGGCCGGGCTGGGATCCTCCTCGCCGTGATAGCCGTAGATGCGCCGGGCCAGCCGGGCGACAGGAATCACGGGCAGGTACAGGGCCAGGGCGACGGCCCAGAGGGGACAGCCGGAGCCGCCCTGGACCAGGGCCAGGCGGTCCGCCACGTAGCCCAGCACGAACATGGGGCTGGGATGGTTGGCGATGGCCAGGAGATAGCGGGCCTGGGCCGGTGAGATGCGCCTGCTGTCTAAAAATTCGCTGTCGGTTTTGGCCCCCATGGGATAACCGCAGAGCAGGCCACTCATGAGCACGAAGCAGCCGTTTGGGGAGAGCTTCAGCAGTCCGCTGAAAAAAGGGGCGAAGGGCCTGGTGAGGAGGCCCACGCCGTCTAAGGCCACGATCACGCCGGAGCAGATCATGAAGGGCAGCAGGGTGGGCAGCACCACGGTTGCCCAGAGCACGAGCCCGTCCCGGGCGCCGGTGAATGCCAGGGCGGGGCGGGCTAAGAGCAGTATGAGGCAGAGGACGGGCAGCAGCCGTCCGATGGATTTTTTCATAGACACCTGAATACAATGGTTTATACAATATATTGTAGAGGCGGTGCCTGTATGATTTTGTTTCTCATTTTACTGCTCGCCGTGTTTCAGTGCACCATCACCCAGTACCTGGTGGAGAACCCGGATTATTACCAGCTGGGGGCTTATACCTGCGAGACTGAGGATTTCCGCTCCATGCGCCTGGGACAGCTGATCGCCGGGGAGAAGGAGCTGGATTTTGATATGCTCACCGCGCTGATGATCCAGAACGACTACGATTTGCGGGAACTAAAATCCACGGACTACAGTTCCCGCCTGCTGCAGGCCAGACGGCCTGCGGACTATCGGAAGCTCAAACAGGCTTATGAGACGGTGTTGGGAGATTTACAGTATTTTCCTGTGCCGCGAAGCGGCGACCCTTCGGTGCCGGACGTGCAGTTTGAGGACGGCTGGATGGACAAACGGACCTACAAGAGCGGGGCCGGGCAAAGCGGTTCGGACGGTGCAGACGGGGCTGAGGCGGCGGACGGGCGGGAGAACAAGGGCCGGGGCCACGAGGGCTGCGACATCATGGGAGCCAAGGAGCCAAGGGGGTTTTATCCCGTGGTCAGCATGAGCGACGGCGTGGTGGAAAAGGTGGGATGGCTGGAGCTTGGCGGCTGGCGGCTGGGAATCCGTTCGCCCCGGGGCGCTTATCTGTACTACGCCCATCTGTACGGCTACAGCAGGGACTGGAAGGAAGGGGATGTGGTGAAGGCGGGGGAACTGCTGGGGTATATGGGAGATACCGGATACAGCAAAGTGGAGGGGACGACCGGGAATTTCGACGTCCACCTCCACGTGGGAATTTACTTTAAGACGGACCATTTCGACGAGTTGAGCGTGGATCCGTACTGGATTTTAAAATATCTGGAAAAATACCGCTTTACATACCGCTATTGAGCGCTGCCTGACCGGGAGCTCAGTGGGAGCGCTCGCCCATGAGAAATGTGATCACCGCTCCGGCGACAGCCGCTCCAACGCCCAGAATCACGGCCAGGGGCGTCAGATTGCCGAGCTGGGCAAACAGCCCGGTGTTGTAGAAGATCGCAAAGGGCGAGGCCGCGATCAGGCCAAGGATGGCGCAGTAAGTGTGAACGGCGTAGCGCTTAAAGAGGAAGGTGATCAGCTTGGCGATGAGAAAAATCCCAAGCAGCACGCCGATGCCAAAGGGGGTCAGCAGGAGAACGCCGTGGAGCACGCCCGGCATGTCCAGGACCTTCAGGGCGTCCAGGAAATTTTTGATGGTTTCGATGATGCCGTAGTAGTAGCCAAGGATCATCATCACCAGGGAGCCGCTGACCCCGGGCACCACCATGGTGGCGGAGGCCACCACGCCCACCAGAAACAGGGAGATCAGTGTTCCCGGGGTGGGGGAAAAGGTTTTTAACACTTCCTCGCCGGAACTCAGCATGGGCAGGAAGGCCGCCAGCGCAAACAGCGCCAGAAAGGCGGCGATTCCGCCGAAGCCGATGGAGCGGCGGCGGTGGCGCAGTTCCCGGCGCAGCGTGCCAACCAGCACGGGGACGCCGCCCAGAATCAGTCCCACGAAGGCCATGCAGGTCACAAAGGTGTGTTTGCTGAGCAGGTACTCGATGGCGTAGGTGAAGCCCACGATGCCGATGCCGCAGCCCAGGATGATGGGCAGCAGGGTGAGAAGGCTTTTCTTCCAGTTGGAGAGCAGGTTTGAGACCGCCCCGATCAGCTTATCGTAGATTCCCAGAGAGACTGCCATGGTCCCTCCGCTGACGCCGGGGATGATGTTGGCGACGCCGATGAAAATCCCCTTGATCATATCCATAACAAATGTCATAATGTCAATTCCTCTTTTCTCATATTGCGGCAGAGTCCGCAAGGTTTATTATAGGAGAGCGGGACATGCCTGTCAAGAAAACTTTCAGATGGGGACTTTGCGATGTTTTTGAAAAAATATCTGTAATTTTTGACGGAAGTATGCTAAACTGAACCGAACGTTAAATACCCTGCGGCCTTTGCGGGGCCGGGCCTGACCGGCCTGTTGCCTGCCGTCCCGGGTATTCCATATAGTGCAGCCGGACGATACGGACCGGCTGGGGAAAGGAACATTCAGAACCATGAGAGCAGAACTGCTGCCGGCAGCCTTCGCGGATTCCATGCGGGCGCTGCTGGGCGACGAGGAATATACATCTTATATCAAGAGTTTTGGGGAGGACTGGAAGCCGGGGCTGCGGGCCAACGGGCTGAAAATCCGGCCGGAGGAGCTAACGGCCATACTGCCCTGGCGGCTGGAGCCGGTGCCCTGGGTGAAAACGGGCTTTTACTATGACGGAGATCAGGCCAGGCCCTCCAGGCATCCGGCCTACTATGCGGGCCTCTACTATCTCCAGGAGCCCAGCGCCATGACGCCCGTGGAGCTGCTGCCCGTGGAGCCGGGGGACCGGGTGCTGGACCTGTGCGCCGCTCCGGGGGGCAAGAGCACCCAGCTGGGAGCCAGGCTTTTGGGGGAGGGACTGCTGGTGTCCAACGATATCAGCAATTCCCGGGCCAGGGCGCTGCTTAAGAATCTGGAGCTGGCCGGGATCCCCAATATCTGCGTGACCAGCGAGAGCCCGGAACGGCTCTCACAGGTGTTTCCGCTTTATTTTGACAAGATTTTGGTGGACGCGCCCTGCTCCGGCGAGGGTATGTTCCGCCGGGACGGCGAGATGGTGAAGGATTGGGCTTTAAAAGGACCGGCTTACTATGCGCCCCTGCAGCGGGAGATTTTAGCCGCCGCCGTGACCATGCTGCGGCCCGGGGGAACCATTCTGTACTCCACCTGCACCTTCTCGCGGGAGGAGGATGAGGGAACCGTGGAGTACGCGTTGAACCGCTTCCCGGATCTGGAGCTTAAGCCCCTTGATACCGGGCTGGTGCCCGGGGCCTGCGGGGGGATCGGGTTAGACGGCTGCATGCGGCTGTTTCCTCATAGGATCAAGGGGGAAGGGCATTTTCTGGCGCTGCTGCGGAAGAAGGAGCGCGGTGGGGAAAGCGTAACGGCCGGGGACGGCGGCGTAACGGCGGGGAGCGCGGGCGAAGTGGCCGGGGATGGCGGCGCGGGCAGGCTTGCCGGAGACTGCGGCATGGCGGCGTATCGCGCGGGCAAGGTTGCTGTAGACAGCGCCCGGACGGGAACCGCGGACCTTCGCGGGAAACGCCGGGAGAAGGCGGAAGCGCGGGAGACGGCGAAGGGCAGAGGCATGGTCCGCAATTTCCCGGGACAGGTGAAAAAAGGGCGGAACACCCCTGCGGCGGCGGATATCGAAGAGCTGGAGGCATTTTTGGCACAGCTCTCCCTTCCGGTCCCACGGGAGCGTCTGTCGGTGCGGCCGGAGGGCGTGTATCTGCTGCCCGATGGAATGGAACAGCCGCCGTCCCTGCGTTTTCTGCGGACGGGTCTGCTGCTTGGCGAGCTGAAAAAGGGACGGTTTGAGCCTTCCCAGGCCCTGGCAATGGCACTGAAAAAAGAACAATATCCGGTCACGGTGGATTTCCCCATGGAGGATGAGCGGGCGGTCCGCTATCTCAAAGGGGAGACCGTGGCCCTGGCCGAGGGTGAGGGACCGGTGAAGGGCTGGTGCCTGGTCTGCGCCGGCGGTTATCCGCTGGGGTGGGCCAAGGGCGCCGGCCCGGTCCTGAAAAATAAATATTATCCGGGATGGCGGTGGATGTAGAAGCCCGCGCCGGGAAAGGAGCGAATTCAGATGGCGGAGCGGAAGAAGGCAATGATTCGGCTTGATAAATTTTTAACGGAAATGGGGCGGGGCACCCGCAGCCAGGTCAAGGAGATGGTCCGCAAGGGCAGAATAACGGTGAACGGTCAGGCGGTCCGCCAGGCGGATTTGAAAATCAACCCCGAGGCGGATCAAATCTGCCTGGACGGAGCGGCGGTAGCTTACGCCCGCACGGAGTATTACATGCTCAATAAACCCCAGGGGGTGGTTTCCGCCACCGAGGACGGGCGCTACCAGACCGTGACGGAGTTGATCACCGGGGCGCTGCGGGGAGACATTTTTCCGGTGGGGCGGCTGGATATCGACACCGAGGGGTTGCTGCTTCTAACCAATGACGGGTCCCTGGCCCACAATCTGTTGTCGCCCAGGAAGCATGTGGACAAGGTGTATTTTGCACGCATCGAAGGTCAGCTTCCGGAGGACGCCGTCGGGCGTGCGGCGGCCGGCCTGGTGCTGGAGGACGGCACGAAAACCCTTCCGGCCCGGCTGGAAATCCTGGAACCCGGCCAGGTGCGTCTGACCATACGGGAGGGCAAATTCCATCAGGTCAAGCGTATGTTCGAAGCCATGGGCTGCCGTGTGACCTATTTAAAACGTTTGTCCATGGGGCCGCTGGTTCTGGACCCGGCGCTGGCTCCGGGGGAGTACCGGCCGCTTACCGAGCAGGAAATCCAGGATCTTCAGGGTTGTCAGACGGGGCAAAAGCAAGTATAACAATAGAGAGGGCGGTTTTGCCCCTGAAACAGACGGACAGAATAAAAAGGATGAGGACAAATGGGATTAAAACATAAAAAAGCGGTTATCTTTGATTTAGACGGAACTCTGGTGGACTCCATGTGGATGTGGAAGCGCATCGACGTCGAATACCTGGACCGCTACGGGTACGCCTGTCCGGAGGACCTGCAGAAGTCCATCGAGGGCATGAGTTTTTCGGAGACAGCCGCCTATTTCAAGGAGCGGTTTGAGCTGCCGGACTCCCTGGAGGAGATCAAGGCGGCCTGGACGGAGATGTCCATTGAAAAGTACCGGAACGAAGTGCCTTTAAAACCGGGGGTTCGGGATTTCCTGGACCGCACGGCGGGTCTGGGCATGAAGGCGGGTATCGCCACCAGCAACGGCCGGGCCATGGTGGATGCGGTGCTGGATTCCCTGGGAATCCGGCGGTATTTTCAGGTGGTGGCAACGGCCTGCGAGGTGGCGGCCGGCAAGCCTGCGCCCGACATCTATCTGAATGTGGCCGGGCGGCTGGGCGTGAGCCCGGAGGATTGTCTGGTATTCGAGGACATTCCGGCGGGCATCCAGGCCGGAAAGCGGGCGGGTATGACCGTGTTTGCGGTGGAGGACGAGTTTTCCCGGCATATGCGGGATGAGAAGGCCGCATTGGCGGACTACTATATCAACGATTATTATGAGATGCTGGATTATCTGAAGGAAGCATAAGGAGGCGTTATTCAATGAAGATAGCGGTGATTACGGGCGCGTCCTCAGGCATGGGGCGCGAGGCGGTGCTGCAGCTGTCGGACCATTTTCCGGGCTTTGACGAGATGTGGGTCATCGCCCGGCGGGAGGAGCGGCTGAAGGAGCTGGCGGCCCAGTGCCCGGTGCGGCTGAGGCGCTTTGAGCTGGATTTGGCGGAGGCGGAGGATCTGAAAGTCCTGGAGTCCGCGCTGAGGGCCTGCTCGCCGGATGTGAAGTACCTGGTAAATGCGGCCGGTTTCGGCAAGATCGGCCCGGTTGGCTCCATCGCGTCCGGCGATGAGACGGGTATGGTGCGGGTAAACTGCGAGGCCCTGGTGGCCGTGACCCATCTGGTGCTGCCCTATATGACCCATAACAGCCGGATTCTCATGTTCGCCTCCGCGGCGTCCTTCCTGCCCCAGCCGGATTTCGCCGTGTACGCGGCCACCAAAGCCTTTGTGCTCAGCTATTCCCGGGCATTAAACGAGGAGCTTAAAGACCGGGATATCGCGGTGACGGCGGTGTGCCCCGGGCCGGTCAGGACGGAGTTTTTCGATATTGCGGAGACCACGGGACAGATTCCGCTGTATAAGATGCTGGTGATGGCCAACCCGCGGCACGTGGTCCGCAAAGCCATAAAGGACAGCATTGTGAAGCGGGATATTTCGGTGTACGGCCTGACCATGAAGGCGTTTCACCTTCTGACCAAGGTGGTGCCTCACCGGCTGCTTCTGTACGTGATGAGAAAATTTTGAGAGACAGGAGATAAAAGGGCCTATGCAGACTCTGATTGTCACCCCCAACGAAGCCGGACAGCGTCTGGACAAGCTGCTGGCAAAATATATGAATCAGGCCGGAAAAGGGTTCCTGTACAAGATGATGCGCAAGAAGAACATCACCCTGAACGGAAAGAAATGCGACGGTTCGGAGCGCCTGGGCGAGGGCGATGAGATCCGGCTGTTTCTGGCCGACGAGACCATCGCGAAATTCACCGGCGGCGGGGCCGCCAAGCCAATTTCCGGATATTATCCAAAACCGGATATTATTTATGAGGACAGCCACATTTTGGTGGTGAACAAACCGGCCGGGCTTTTGAGCCAGAAGGCGCGGGAGGACGATACCTCCCTGAACGAGGCGATCCTGAATTATCTCATCGATTCCGGCCGTATGCCAGTGGAGCAGCTGCGTACCTTCCGCCCGTCCATCTGCAACCGGCTGGACCGCAACACCAGCGGGCTGGTGGTGGCGGGGCGGTCCTTAGCCGGGCTTCAGGTCATGAACGCGGTGTTCAAGGACCGGAGCATCCACAAATACTACCAGTGCATTGTGAAGGGCAGTCTGAAGGAGAAGCAGCTGATCGCCGGGTTCCTGCGCAAGGATGAGGCTTCCAACACGGTGGACATCTATCCGTTAGAGGTGGAGAACAGCGTCCCCATCATGACCGAATACCTTCCGCTGGCCTGGGGCGGCGGCTTTACCCTGCTTCAGGTGACGCTGATTACCGGCCGCAGCCATCAGATCCGCGCCCACCTGGCCTCCATCGGCCATCCCATTCTGGGAGATTTCAAGTACGGAGACCGATCCGTAAATGAGGAGATGAAAAAGCGCTACGGGCTGCGGGCCCAGCTGCTGCATTCCTGGAAGTTAGTGATGCCAGAGGATTTGGCCGTACCGCTTGACTACCTGGCCGGGCGGGAGTTTTTCGCCCCGCTGCCTGAGAAATTCAACCGGGTTCTGGAGGGGGAACGGATGCTTCCCCGTCAGCCTTTTTCGGCCAAAAACATGAGCTGTCCGAACGGATACTAATATTTCCCAGGAAATTCCACCGGTTCTTGACAGACCGGCGGTTTGCGGGTTATGATAATACAAGCTGACAAAAGGGCGTAAGCGGCAGGACCGCGGCGCCTTAGAAGATAGAGAGGGCATGATAGACATGGGAAAAATCATACTGACAGGTGACCGCCCAACGGGACGGCTTCACGTAGGACATTATGTGGGTTCTTTGAAGCGCAGAGTGGAGCTTCAGAACTCAGGAGAATTTGATGAGATCTACATCATGATCGCGGACGCGCAGGCCTTGACGGACAATGCGGACAACCCCGAGAAGGTTCGCCAGAATATTATCGAGGTGGCGCTGGATTACCTGGCCTGCGGTCTGGACCCGGAGAAATCCGTGCTGTTCATCCAGTCTCAGATTCCCGAGCTCTGTGAGATGACGTTCTACTATATGGACCTGGTGACGGTTTCACGCCTGCAGCGCAACCCCACCGTTAAGTCTGAGATCCAGATGCGCAACTTTGAGGCCAGCATCCCGGTGGGCTTCTTTACTTACCCCATCAGCCAGGCGGCGGATATCACAGCCTTTAAGGCCACCACCGTGCCGGTGGGAGAGGATCAGGCGCCCATGATCGAGCAGACCCGCGAGATCGTCCACAAGTTTAACAGCGTGTACGGCGAGACTCTGGTGGAGCCGGACATCCTGCTGCCCGACAACAAGGCCTGCTTGCGCCTGCCCGGAATCGACGGCAAGGCCAAGATGAGCAAGTCCTTAGGCAACTGCATTTACCTGTCCGACACGGAGGACGAGGTGAAGAAAAAGATCATGTCCATGTTCACGGACCCCAACCATCTGCGGGTGGAGGATCCCGGGCGTGTGGAGGGTAATCCGGTGTTTATTTATCTGGATGCGTTCTGCCGCGACGAACATTTTGCCAAGTATCTGCCGGATTACCGGAATCTGGACGAGCTGAAGGCGCATTACACCAGAGGTGGCCTGGGCGATGTGAAGGTGAAGCGTTTCTTAAACAGCGTTCTCCAGGAGGAGCTGGAGCCGATCCGTCAGCGCCGCAAGGAGATCGCCAAGGATATTCCGGCGGTATACCGGATTCTCGAGGAGGGCAGCAAGAAGGCGCGGGCCAAGGCCTCCGAGACTCTGGCAGATATGAAGCGCGCTATGAAGATCAACTATTTCGAAGATATGGAGCTGATCGAGGAGCAGGCCAGGCGGTTTAACGCCGAGGTCTGAGAGAGATTGGCACAGGAGGGCGACAAGTCCGGCCGGCGAGCATGAAAATGACGCCGGCCGTTTTTTGGCTGCGGTGGGGCGTGAGTCTGGCCTGTGAATGATTTTATCAAATACCGCTTGACTCTTCCCTAAGGGCAGAGCCTATACTTTCATTAGATTCGAATCGGAGTAACTGTTCAGTGGGTCTGCGCACTTGCTGCGCTGACCATATGAAAACCGAAACTTGCAGGCAAAAATCCCATCGACGAAGTCGAGTTTAAATGGATTTTTGCTCGTATCCGTGAAGGTACTGAACAGATACGAATTGGAAATGATTGTGACGGAGGTAAGGATACTATGTTGAGCATCGGACAGATGTCAAAGACCTGCGGGGTCAGCGTCAAGACCCTGCGACATTATGACAAAATCGGGCTGCTGCGGCCGGAACAGACGGATGTGTTTACCGGCTACCGCTATTACGATGAGTCCCAGATCGGGATTATGCTGTTGATCGCCCGCTACAAGCGGTATGGCCTTTCTCTGTCACAGATCCAGGAGCTTCTGGGAATTGAAGACCAGCACATTTTAATGAAAAAGCTGAGGCAGCAGCGCTTCCGCCTGGAGCGGGAGATGGAACATATTTCCATCACCATCCGGGAGATGGAGCAGCACCTCGGCCAGTTTGAAAGGACAGGCGATATTATGAGTTATCAGAATAATTATGAGGTTGAGGTCGTTGACAGCGGGGAGCAGGTGCTTCTGACCTGTCGCGCTACTATGTCGGTGGAGGATTTCGGGCGTTATTACGGGAAAATTTATGAGAAGGTTGCCAGGGAGCATCTGGAAGTGAACGGGGTGGTGCTGGCGATCTATCACGACAAGGAGTTCGACCCGGCCTTCAGCGATATCGAGCTGGGGGTGGGAATCTGCGACCGGGAAAAGGCGACCTGCGTGCTGCCGGTGCAGACCTGCGCGAAAACCACCCATGTGGGACCTTACTCCGGGCTGCCGGATGCGTATGGGGCGATTGTGGGCTGGATTAACGCCAATGGGTACGAGATGAATGGGATGCCCTATGAGATTTATGTTAAGACGCAGTTTGATAAGGTGGCGGCGGAGGAGTGGGTGACGGATATTTATTTCCCGGTGAAGAGACAAGGGTAAAAGGGGGCGGACGTGGGGGATGCATCCGTTCGTGAGCGTCAGGGGCGCGGGGCTTGAGGTTCCGGTCTCCGCGCCCCTGACGCTCACCCGCTGCCTGGTTGGGGCGGCCGCTGGATTTTATGGGGAGTGGGAAGAAAAAAGATGGGTGGAGAAATGTGTTTTATGCAGATAGAGTGAAATATGGGGATCGTTATGAGGGCGCCGGAAGGCGCCCTTTGGCGGCCTCGGGGGTTGTGATTCGGGGGGGAATCTGGTATACTGGTTTTCAGCGAATGAACGGGACGAAAGGATGATGTGGGTATGGGGACCTGGAATAGCAGGGGATTGAGAGGATCTACGCTGGAGGATTTGATCAATCATACCAATGAGAGCTACCGGGAGAAGGGATTGGCGTTGATTCAGAAGATTCCGACGCCCATTACGCCCATAGAGATTGATAAACAAAACCGGCATATTACCCTTGCTTATTTTGATCAGAAGAGTACGGTGGATTATATTGGGGCGGTCCAGGGGATTCCGGTGTGTTTTGACGCTAAGGAGTGCGCGGCGTCTACATTTCCGCTTCAGAATATACACCCTCATCAGATGCAGTTTATGAGGGAGTTTGAGAAGCAGGGGGGTATCTCCTTTATTATTTTGTCGTATACGGCCAGAGATGAGATTTTTTATCTGCCGCTGGCGGAGGTGGAAGCGTTTTGGAAACGGATGGAGGATGGGGGGCGCAAGAGCTTTACCTACGACGAGGTGGATAAGCGGTTCCGCGTCAGAGGGTGCCGGGATATGCTGGTCCATTATCTGGAACAGATTCAGATGGATCTGGATGGGCGGGAAGAGGCGGATGGGAGTAAAAATGATTGACAAGCGCGGGATTGTCCCCTATAATGAAACGCATACGTTATTGAATTATCACTTTACCATGTGAAAGCGGCAGAGCGAGAGAGATCGGGAGAGATTATGGCGGAGAAAAATTATTTGATTCATACACCGGAGGGCGTCCGGGACATTTATGGGGCGGAGTGCAGGCGGAAGCTGGCAGTACAGGAGAAGATTCTGCAGGTGCTTTATTCCTACGGATACGAACATATTCAGACGCCCAGCTTTGAATATTTTGATATTTTCAGCAAGGACCGGGGAAGTGTGGGGCAGAGGGAGCTGTTTAAGTTTTTTGACCGGGACAACGAGACGCTGGTGCTGAGGCCGGATATGACTCCGGCGGTGGCACGGTTTGTGGCTAAGTATCACTGCGAGGACCCCATGCCCCTCAGGCTGTGTTATCTGGAGCGGACGTTTAAGAATAATTCCAGCTACCAGGGACGGCTCAAGGAGCGGACGGAGACCGGGGCGGAGATGATCGGGGACGACTGCGCGGACGCGGACGCGGAGATGATCGCCATGGTCATCGACAGCCTGAGGGCCGCGGGTCTGCAGGAGTTCCAGGTGGAGCTGGGCCAGGTGGAGTTTTACCGCAGCCTGGTGGACGAGGCGGGTCTGGACGAGGAGACCCAGGAGGCGTTAAACCACCTGATCGAGAATAAGAACAATTTCGGCGTGGAGGAACTTTTGAAGGATATCCCCATGGATGCGGGCTTGAAGGAGCTGTTTTTGCGGCTGCCGGGGCTGTTCGGCTCCGTAGAGCAGATTCGCGGGGCGGCGGAGCTCACCGGCAATCCCCGGGCCTTAAAGGCCATCGGGCGGCTGGAGGAGGTTCACGCCATTCTGGCGGAGCGGGGGTTGGCGGACTATGTGACCTATGACCTGGGGATGCTCAGCAATTACCGGTATTATACGGGGATCATTTTCAAGGCGTATACTTACGGGACCGGGGATTATATTGTCACAGGGGGGCGCTATGACAAGCTGCTCATGCAGTTCGGCAAGGACGCCCCGGCGGTGGGCTTTGTGATTGTGGTGGACCAGCTGATGGCGGCGTTGTCCAGGCAGCAGATCGACGTGCCGGTGGTGCTGCCGGGCACCGTGATTTTATACGAGCAGGAGGCCCGAACCGGGGCCCTGTGGCTGGCGGAGCATTTCCGGCGGCAGAATCTGGCGGTGCAGTCCATGAAGCGGAACACAGGCCGGGCTTTGGAGGACTACCAGGATATGGTGAGGCGGCGCGGGCAGCGCAATCTTTTGTACCTGGAGGGGGACGGCCGGACGGTCCGGGTTATGGATATGGTGAAGGGCAGCGAGGACATAATTTTGCTGTCGGAATATGAGTGAGGAGCGGGAGAAGGGTGCTTACTGCCCCGCGATCATAGAGAGATAGGACGGTTGAGATCATGAGATATCTGACAGTAGCGCTGGCCAAGGGACGGCTGGCGAACAAGGCTATGGAGCTGTTCGGCCGCATCGGCATTTCCTGCGAGGAGATGAAGGACAAGGGCTCCCGCAAGCTGATTTTTGTCAACGAGGAGCTGGGAATCCGCTTTTTCCTGGCAAAGGCCAGCGACGTGCCCACCTATGTGGAGTACGGAGCCGCGGACATCGGCATCGTGGGCAAGGACACGATCCTGGAGGAGGGGCGCAAGCTCTACGAGGTCATGGACCTGGGAATCGGGAAATGCCGCATGTGCGTGTGCGGACCGGAGTCGGCCAGGGAGCGCTTAAACCACCACGAGCTGATCCGGGTGGCCACCAAGTACCCGGGCATCGCCAAGGACTACTTTTACAACCGGAAGTACCAGACCGTGGAGATTATCAAGCTCAACGGTTCCATCGAGCTGGCGCCCATTGTGGGCCTGTCCGAGGTGATTGTGGACATTGTGGAGACCGGTTCCACCCTGCGGGAGAACGGGCTTCTGGTGCTGGAGGAGATCTGCACCCTGTCCGCCAGGATGGTGGTGAACCAGGTGAGCATGAAGACGGAAAATGAGCGCATCACGTCCATTATCCGGGGATTCCAGGACCTGCTGCGGGAGGAGAATTCCCAGGGACAGCAGGCATAAATACAGGAGGGCGAAGACCATGAGAATCGTAAAGCTGGACGAGAAGTCCATGGAAAATATTCTGGCGGACATGTTAAAGCGTGATCCCAACAACTATGACAGCTACACCGAGACCGTCCAGGCCATTGTGGAGGACGTGAAGGAGCGGGGAGACGAAGCGCTGTTTGAGTACACCCGCAGGTTCGACGGGGCAGAGCTCGACGCGGACAATGTCCGGGTGACGGAGGCGGAGATCCGGGAGGCCATGGAGCAGGTGGAGCAGGGCCTTCTGGCGGTGATGAGAACGTCCATGGAGAACATCCGCCGCTACCATGAGAAGCAGCGCCGCAACAGCTGGTTCGACGCCCAGCCGGACGGCACCATCCTGGGTCAGAAGGTGACGGCCCTTGAGAGCGTGGGCGTGTACGTGCCGGGCGGAAAGGCGGCCTACCCCTCCTCTGTGCTGATGAATATTGTGCCTGCGGAGGTGGCGGGGGTGAAGCGCATTGTGATGGTGACGCCGCCCGGAAAGGACGGAAAGGTGAACCCGGTGACCCTGACCGCGGCCTATCTGGCGGGAGCCACAGAGGTCTACAAGGCGGGCGGCGCCCAGGCGGTGGCGGCCCTGGCCTTCGGCACCCGGTCTATTCCCAGGGTGAACAAGATCGTGGGCCCGGGAAATATTTTCGTGGCCCTGGCGAAAAAGGCCGTGTACGGCCATGTGAGCATCGACAGTATCGCCGGGCCCAGCGAGATTCTGGTGATCGCAGACGAGGGGGCCAACGCCCGGTACGTGGCGGCAGACCTGCTGAGCCAGGCGGAGCACGACGAGCTGGCCAGCGCGATCCTGGTGACAACCAGCATGGAACTGGCAGAGAAGGTGTCCGAGCAGGTGGACGGCTTTGTGCGGGAGCTTTCCAGAGGGGAGATCATTCAGAAATCCCTGGACAATTACGGCTACATTCTGGTGGTGGACACCCTGGAGGAGGCGGTGAAAACGGCCAATTCCATTGCGCCGGAGCATCTGGAGATCGTCACGGCCAACCCCTTTGAGGTGATGACCAAGATCCAGAATGCCGGAGCTATTTTCATCGGGGAATACAGCTCCGAGCCGCTGGGGGACTATTACGCGGGGCCCAACCACATTTTGCCAACCAACGGCACGGCTAAATTCTTCTCCCCCCTGGGCGTGGACGATTTTATCAAGAAGTCCAGCATCATCTACTATTCCAGGGAAGCGCTGGAGAAGGCCCACAGGGACATCGAGGCCTTCGCGGAGTCCGAGCATCTGACGGCCCACGCCAATTCCATCCGCGTGCGGTTTGAGTAAACACAGGAGGGAGCCATAAAATGGAACGAATTGCCACAATCGAGCGCAATACCAGCGAGACGAAGATCAAATGCACCCTGAACCTGGACGGGAGCGGGAAGGCCGATATCCACACGGGAATCGGATTTTTCGACCACATGATGAACAGCTTTACCCGCCATGGCTTTTTTGATTTGAGCCTTCAGGTGGAGGGGGATCTGGAGGTGGACACCCACCACACCGTGGAGGACACGGGCATCGTGCTGGGCCAGGCCATCGCCCGGGCGGTGGGGGACAAACAGGGGATCACCCGCTATGGCAGCCAGATTTTGCCCATGGACGAGGCTCTGGTAATGTGCGCCCTGGATCTCTGCGGACGCCCTTATCTGGTCTGCGACCTGACCCTGGACCGGGAGAAGGTGGGGGATCTGGAGACGGAAATGGTGCGGGAGTTCTTTTACGCCGTGTCCTACGGCGCGGCCATGAACCTGCATATCCGCCAGATGTCCGGCGCCAACAACCACCATATCATCGAGGCGGCCTTCAAAGCCTTTGCCAGAGCGCTGGATGCCGCCTGTGCCATGGACCCCAGAGTGAGCGGCGTGCTGTCCACCAAGGGCGCGCTGTAAGGGGACCCGGCCATGAAATATACATATTCAAACAAGATGAAACGATTGCAGAAGCGGGAACCCAGCCTGTATGTGGCGGTGGGGCTGATCGGGGCGGCCTGCCTTCTGTTTATATGTACGCCCGCCCTGGTGTCCGTCGTGGGCGGAGTGACCGGGGCTGCGGCATCTGCAACCTACTATCTGCCGCGTTTGGTGCTTGCGGCGGGGCTCATGGCGCTGTTTTTCTTCATCCGCAGGGTGGCGGAGCGCAGGGCCAGGCTGGAGGGCCTGGACGGGGAGCGGCTGCGCCGGGCGGACGAGGAACTGGCCGGGACGGAGCCCTTTGCGCCGGGAACCGCGGTCTATCTGACGGAGCATTTTCTGATCACCGGGGATTACCAGTTCGACGTGGTGCCCTGGGAGGACATTGAACGCACCTACTACGCGGGGGATTTGCTGGCGGTGGCCACCACCGGCCAGAAGGCCCATGTGATTGCGGCCCATGCGGAGCAAAAAGCCTGGGTGAAGGAGCTGGAGGCAGAGATAAAGTCCAGAATCGCCCGGACGGCGTCTGATCGCGCCCGGAACAAGAAGGCGGCTTCGGGAAAGGCCGGGACAGGCAAGTCCGGGGGCAAGGCGGAATCTTTGAGCGATTCCAAAAACCGGAAGGAGCTCCGGCAGAATCTCAAAAAGCTTCCAAAGCCCAGCACAGGGGAAGCGCTGGCAGGCGGCCTGGTGCTGGCCGTGCCAGGCATCGCCATCTGGATGCTGTTTAGCGGTTTTGCCGTATGGGGACCGCTTTTGGGCGCGATGGCTATGTTTTATCTGATCTCCATCGGTTATGGCTTCGGAATCAGGGGACTGTTCACGCGGCATAAGGATTTAAGCCAGTGGAACCCGGAGCAGGAGGTGCGGCCGGTGCTGGGAGTGTCCCTGGTCCTGCTTCTGGCCTCGGTGGTGGCTTACCACGTGATTCTGCTGGCGACGGGATACCGGGAGTTCGGTTATACCTTCGGGTACGTGGCCGCCCACCTGGTGACGCTTTTGAAAACCCACAATCTGTGGCGGCTGTTCTGCAGCAGGGCTGTTTGGGGCCTGCTTATGATGGTAGTTCTGGGTCTGCGATATGGCGCGGCCAGGGGGGAGGCCCCCGGCTCCGGAAGCAGGGCAAAAGGCGGCAGCAGGTAATACCCTGTGATTTCATTTTCTAAGGAGGAACCTATGCAGTTATATCCGGCAATCGACATTAGGGGCGGGCAGTGCGTCCGCCTGACCCAGGGACTTTTTGACAATGTGAAGGTGTATTCCGACACTCCGGCGGACATGGCGCGGATGTGGCGGGATCAGGGAGCCACCTTTCTGCACCTGGTGGATTTAGACGGAGCCCTTGCCGGGCGTTCCGTAAACGAGGCGGTGATCCGCTCCATCGTGGAGGCGGTGGATATTCCCGTGGAGATCGGCGGCGGCATCCGCACGGCAGAGGCAGTCCAAAATATGCTGGACCTGGGCGTGGCTCGGGTGATTATCGGGACCAAGGCTGTGGAACGGCCGGAGTTTATGGGCGAGCTGGTTGCGGCCTTCGGGCCGGAACGCATCGTGGCCGGGGTGGACGCCCGGGACGGCCTGGTGGCGATCCAGGGCTGGGAGGAATTGAGCTCTGTGACGGCCCGGGAGCTGTGCCTGAACATGAAGGAACTGGGTGTTTTGCATATTGTATACACGGATATCGCCCGGGACGGGATGTTAAACGGGCCGAACGTGGAGGCCACCAGAGAGCTGACGTCGGACACGGGTCTGGATATCATCGCCTCCGGCGGCGTTTCCTCCATGGAGGATCTGCGACGGCTTTACGACGCCGGAATTCAGGGCGCGATCATCGGCAAGGCGCTGTACGAGAATCGGGTGGACCTGCGGGAAGCGGTCCGGGCATTTCAGGCGGATGGTTTGTAGTCTGCCGGAAGCGGGGGACGCCGGGCGGAACGGCCCTGGCATGCCGTTTCGCCCATCATGTAAAATCAAGCGGATAGGACGGGGAATGGATTATGACGGAATATAAAAAGCTGATTGTTGGATTTCAGGTGAAGGAGGGCCGCGCGGCGGCTGCGGACGGGAGCGGTCTCTATGGTGGAACGCTCACAGCGCTTGCCGCGGCGGCCTGCGACAATGGGGCGGACGAAGTGTGGATCCGGGACAGCTCTGAGACGGATGAGGACCACGAGGCGGTGATCGGACTGATTAAGGAGACGGCACGGGCGGTTGATGCGCCCATCCTGGCAGGCGGACGGATCCATCGTCTCGAGGATGTGAAGAAGTATCTTTACGCCGGGGCCAGCGCCGTATTTTTGGATGTGGGCGTACAGGAGAATGTGGACCTGATGAAAGAAGCGGCCGACCGATTCGGCCATGAGAAGATTTACGCGTTCCTGCCCGACGCCGGTTATCTGGACAAGGCGGAGGAGTACGCCCAGCTGGGAGCCAGCGCCCTGGCGTTGGAATGCGGGGGCGGGGGAATTTCCGGCGGCCTTGCGGAGCGTCTGGAGCGCGCGGACCTGCCCTGCCTGCTGCTGTCCGGAACCGCCCGGGAAGACAGTCTGGCGGGGAATCTGTCCATCCCGACTGTTTTTGGCGCGGTTCTGTCGCCGGCGGAGCCGGATATGGATCTTTTTATGGAGTTGAAACAGCAGCTGAAGGGCAGGGGCCTCCCCATGGATACCTTCGAGAGCACCGTGGCCTGGAAGGATTTCAAGCTGAATGGCGACGGTCTGGTGCCGGTAATCGTGCAGGACTATAAGACGTCCCAGGTGCTGATGCTGGCCTACATGAACGAGGCGGCATTTGAGCGCACTCTGCGCACCGGAAAGATGACCTATTACAGCAGGAGCCGGAAATGCCTGTGGCTGAAAGGCGAGACCAGCGGCCATTTCCAGTATGTGAAGTCTCTTCGCCTGGACTGCGACAACGACACGGTGCTGGCTCTGGTCCACCAGATCGGGGCGGCCTGCCACACCGGCAGCCGGACCTGCTTCTTCCAGACCCTGGCCGAGAAGGAGTATAAGGAGACCAATCCCCTGAAGGTGTTCGAGGACGTGTACGGCGTGATTCTCGACCGCAAGGAGCATCCCAAGGAGGGTTCCTACACCAATTACCTGTTCGACAAAGGCATTGACAAGATTTTAAAGAAGCTGGGCGAGGAGGCCACGGAGATCGTGATCGCGGCCAAGAATCCCAACCCGGAGGAAGTGAAGTATGAGATTTCCGATTTCCTGTACCATATGATGGTACTGATGGCCGAGAAGGGCGTCACCTGGGAGGAAATCACTGAGGAGTTGGCCAACCGTTAAGCAACCGCTTGACGGCCATGCAAGGCTAGCGCCATTGTCAAAAGTTAAAGGACGGCGCACGCCGGGATACGCGGTTTTGCAGGTTATGGCAGAGCCGGGATCGCGGCGTGGGGCCGTTTTTTGTTGAATCTATGGGACGCTGGCCGCCGCAGGACGAAAGGGGCTCTAGGATATGTTTGAAAATTCATTCCTGCCATCTGCACATCCCACTTTGCGGTATATTTGTCCCGAATTCGGTCAACGTAGCCCGCTACGCTTCCCTCATCCGGGACAAATCTCCCACAAACTGGGACGCACAGATGTCAGAAAGCAATTTCCAAACACACCCTAGGGCATAACGATGGCACAAGTTTCCAAAGGAAGGTTGACAAAGGCGGGATTCTGCGGTATTATGTTATTAACGATATGATAATAACTAATTGATATTAACAATCGGGGAGGCAGAACGATGGTATACAACCGCAGTGATCTGATCGCGGAGACAAAGCGTGGAAAACGGTATAAATATATATTTTTCTGGGGGCACACCCCGGCTGCGGACGGACAGATCGGGCCGTCCTGCCTGAGCCAGTGGTGGGGCTGCCGTTTTGCGGTGGACGGGGTGGGGTACTCCTGCGCCGAGCAATACATGATGGCGGAGAAGGCACGGATGTTCGGGGATCACGAGATGCTTGCCAAGATTCTGGAGGCGGGCCACCCCAAGGCGATGAAGGCCTATGGCCGGGCGGTCCGAAACTTCGACCCGGACCGGTGGGACGCGGCCTGCTACGATATCGTGAAGGCGGGCAATCTGGCAAAATTTTCCCAGAACCCGCAGCTGTGGGATTACCTTAGGTCCACCGGGACCAGGATTCTGGTGGAGGCCAGCCCCCGGGACCGCATCTGGGGCATCGGTATGGGAAAGGCCAATCCCGACGCAGCAGACCCGGCCAAGTGGAGGGGCACCAACCTTTTGGGCTTTGCCCTCACCGAGGTGCGCGACATTCTGCTGGCGAAAGAAAGCGGAGGGAGCGGGAGATGAGAAACCCTGAGCTGCGGGATAAAAGCGGGCTGACGGAGGCGGAATTTCTCGCCCGGTACAACGCGGGGGATTACGAGCGCCCCTCCGTGGCCGCGGATATGGTGATTTTTACGGTGCTGGAGGAGGAAGAGGAGAACTACCGGAAGCTGCCGGAGTGCTCCCTGTGCCTGCTCCTCATCCAGCGGGGCGGCCACCCCTATCTGGGGGACTGGGCGCTGCCCGGAGGTTTTGTGCGGCCGGGTGAGACCACGGAGGATGCCGCCAAGCGGGAACTGCGGGAGGAGACCGGCCTGGATCGGGTGTATCTGGAACAGCTTTACACCTTCAGCGATCCCGGACGCGACCCGCGCACCTGGGTTATGAGCTGCGCCCACATGGCGCTGATCGACGGCACCAAGATCCGCCTGGAGGCGGGGGACGATGCGGACAACGCCCAGTGGTTCAAGGTTTCCCTGCGGCTTCTGGACGAGCACGTGGAATACTGCAGGGACGCGGGCTTTGGACAGGTAAAGCTGATCCGCACCCAGCATCTGGAACTGGAGTTGGCACGCGGGGAGATCCGGCTTAAGTGCAAGCTTGAGAAGCGGATCCGCAAGTCGGAATACGAGGAGGCGGCGGAGTGCCGGATCTGTGAGAACGACGGTCTGGCCTTTGATCACGCCAAAATTATTGTGGCCGCGCTGGAACGGCTGCGCGGCAAACTGGAATATACGGATCTTGCGCTGCATCTCATGCCGGAGGAGTTTACCCTCACGCAGTTGCAGCAGGTCTACGAGGTGATTTGGGATAAGAGCCTGTTAAAGGCGGCCTTCCGCCGCAAGGTGGCTTCCATGGTGCAGGAGACGGACTCCTACACCAAAAACGAGGGGCACAGGCCATCCAGGCTCTACCGGAGAAGATGGGAGGAATAGAAATGGACCGAAAAGCGGTTGCGCGGCAAACGCTGGAGATTTTAAAGAGAGGGAGCTATGAACAGGAAGGGCGGACGGTGGAGATCGCGGCCGCCCACAAGCGCTCCGTGGAGGGCAGCCGTCTGTTTACGCCCGAGGAGGGGGAGCGGATTCTGCGCTCCTTCGAGGGACGGCAGGCGCAACAGATTCCCACCTGGGGATACAAGAACTGTTCCGCTGTGGACGCGGTGCTGGAGTTTGCCCGGCGGGGCGACCGGCACATTGGCGTGCTGAATTTCGCCAGCGCCAAGAATCCGGGCGGCGGGTTCTTAAACGGGGCCATGGCCCAGGAGGAGAGCCTGGCGGCTTCCGGCGGCCTGTATGATACCCTGAGGGCCAACGAGCGCTATTACCAGGTGAACCGGGGCTGCCAGACCATGATGTACACGGACCACGCCATCTACTCGCCGGACGTGGTGTTCTTCCGGGACGGCCGCTTTGAGCTGCTGGCTGAGCCGGTGACCGCCTCGGTGCTGACGCTGCCCGCGGTCAATATGGGGCAGGTAGTGCTGAAGGGCGAGGACGTCCGGGAGGCGGAGCAGGCGATGCGGCACCGGATGAAACTGGCGCTGGCGCTGTTCGCCCACCAGGGCGACCGGAACCTGATTCTGGGCGCTTACGGCTGCGGAGTGTTCCGCAACGATCCGGTCAGGATCGCCGGATGGTGGAAGGAGTTTCTGAGCGGTGGCTTTGGAGGCTGCTTTGACCAGGTGTTGTTCGCGGTTCTGGACCGGTCCGCCGGACAGACCTGCATCCGGGCCTTTGAGGCGGTATTTTAGTGAACCGGCACCGGCCGGAATTTGAACAGGTATGCGGCGCGGCGCCCTTCGGGGGCGGCTGCGCCGTTTTTAAATGCGGTACCTTATTTGTCTGCAGGAAAATGGGAAAAGCGCGGATACAGCCTTGGATTTACTTCCTGAATATGGTATACTGAACCCATTGAGTCTAAAAACAGGAGGGATTTTGTATGTCTGAAGTAATTGACCGTTTTATGCGCTATATATCCGTTGATACCATGTCCGCGGAGGACGCGGATCAGGTTCCCAGCACGCCGGGCCAGATGAGTTTGGCCGGACAGCTGGCGGACGAGCTTAGATCCATCGGGGCCCAGGACGTAAGCCTCAGCGAGCACGGCTACGTATTCGCCGTCATTCCCGCCACTGCGGGCTGTGAGAATGCCCCGGCCCTGGGGCTGATCGCCCACATGGACACCTCGCCTGCCATTTCCGGGGCGGACATCCATCCCCAGTTGGTGAAGGACTACGACGGAACGGATATCTGCCTGAACCGGGAGCTGGATATCTGGCTGCGTGTCTCGGAGTTCCCGGACCTGACCCGCTACAAGGGGCAGGATCTGATCACAACAGACGGCACCACCCTGCTGGGGGCCGACGACAAGGCCGGAGTGGCGGAGATCATGACCGCGGCGGCCTGGCTGATCGCCCATCCGGAGGTGGCCCACGGGAAGATCTGTATCGGCTTCACCCCCGACGAGGAGGTGGGCTGCGGCACAAAATGTTTCGATCTGAAGGCCTTCGGCGCGGATATCGCCTATACGGTGGACGGCGGCAGTCTGGGAGAGCTGGAGTATGAGAATTTTAACGCCGCTTCCGGCAAGGTCTCCATCCACGGTGCCAGCATCCACCCCGGCACCGCCAAAGGGAAGATGAAAAACGCCCTGCTTTTGGGCATGGAGTTCCAGTCGCTCCTGCCCGTATTTGACAACCCCATGTACACGGAGGGCTACGAAGGATTTATCCATCTGGATCAGATGTCCGGCACCGTGGAGGAAGCGGCCCTGGATTACATCATACGGGATCACGACCGCGCCAAATTTGAGGAGAAGAAGAAAACCTTTGCGCTCTGCGCCGACTTTATGAACCGGAAATACGGCGAGGGTACGGTGGAGTACACGGTGAAGGACTCCTATTTCAATATGCGCGAGGTGATCGAGTCCCACATGTACCTGATCGACAACGCCAGGGAGGCCATGGAGGAGCTGGGCATCACCCCGATTATCACCCCCATCCGGGGCGGCACCGACGGGGCCAGACTGTCCTTTATGGGGCTGCCCTGCCCGAATCTGTGCACCGGCGGACATAATTTCCACGGAAAATATGAATTTACCTGCGTTCAGTCCATGGAGAAGATAGCGGAGCTCTTGGTGCAGATTGTTCGGAAGTATGCAAACTGAGCATGAATTTTGAGAAAAGTATTCCTTGGACCCAAACGGGCCGGGGAATGCTTTTCCCTTATTGAACAGAATGGCCCGGTCCTGGGGGAAATTGTTTTTACAAAAAACCCCAGAGATTGCATAATGCGCTTGAATCTACACGGAAAATTCATTATAATAACTAGCAGAGATTAAATTTTTAAAAAAATTATAAAAAATTAAAACCAAAGACCGACGATGGGCGTCTTATCAGTATAGCACATAAAAAATGTGCTTGCGGGAGGCCCGGATTCATAAGATAAAAGGATGAAATGTACGGGATATCCTGGGTTTTACAGAGGGAGGCGAGGAATCGCCCCGCTTATGTTAAATAAATCAATGAATGTGAAACTGGAGGAGTAGGAGATGAAGTGTAAGAATTGTATGGCTGAACTGGAGGAAGGAACGCTGTTCTGCCCGGAATGCGGGGCGAGGGTCGACAACGATTCGGATAAAACAGTTGTTCTGCAGGAGGATCTGGATGCCGTAGAGGAAGCTGCCAACGAGCAGCCGGCGGGCGGACACAAAATTTATGAAGATCCGGTCCGCCAGGGTCAGGCGGATCAGGCGCAGCAGCCGGTTTACGAGCAGCCGGTGAGCCGGGAGGAGCCGGTCAGGCAGGAGGAGCCGGTGCAGGAACCGGTTCAGGAGAGCGCGCCTGTGGGAGGCGGTGAGGAGCCGGAGCTCTGTTTCTGTCCTAACTGCGGCAACAAGATTGAGAGCAGTTCCGTGTTCTGCGAGTTCTGCGGCTACCGCATGGACGGTACCCAGGAGGAACCCCAAAGTTATGCGGAGGAGGAGGCTCCTGCCGGAAAGAAGAAATCCAGGCTCCCGCTGATCATCGGCGGGGTTGCGGCGGTAGCAGTGGTGGCCGCGGCCGGCATTTTCGCCCTGCCAAAGGTCATGGATATGATGGGAGGCAAGGGAAAATCCGACATCCCCACCGAGCTGATGTACATAAAGGACAAGGGAATCTACGGCGTAAGTCTGAAAAACTCCAAGAAAAAGCCGGTGGAGTACACCGACAATTTTGCGGATTCCGATGCCCTGTACAACGCAGTCGATGATTTCGACACCGGCTTCAAGCTGATCAGCGACGACGGCAAGTACCACTTCATCATCGAGGATGTGGATTACAGCGGCACGCCCACCTACACCTTGTCCTATGTCAAGGGCAAAAAGGATCCGGTGAAAATCGACAGCGGCATCGAGGGCTATTACCGGGTGACAGAGGACAATAAGATCGTTTACATGAAGAACGACAACCTCTACGTCAGCGATCTCAAGGATAAGACCAAGCTGGCATCCGACATCGACTATTTCTATTTAGACAAGGCCGGCAAGAACGTGATGTGGGAAGTGAGCAACAGCGACGGCACCGATGATATTTATTATCAGGATCTGGCACAGAAAAAGGATAAGATCAAGATTGACAGCGATTCCAGCGTAATCGGAATGTCCGGTGATTTGAGCAAGATCATGCTGCGCAAGGAGGATTCCATCTATCTGGTAAAGAATCAGGGAGATAAGGAAAAGCTGGTAGGCGACGTGGACGAAATCATGGCGCTGGATATCGAAAAGGGAACCTTCTTCTACACTGCGTCCGTGGACAGCAAGGTGAAGGCTATGGACTTTGTGGACGACGACATGGCGGCAGCCGACGCGCAGCTCAAAGAGCCGGTGCGTTCCGACTATGAGCGCACGGAGACCGTGGGCAGCGGATATTTCACCTATGAGAGAACCGTTGTGGACGATAAATATTATGAGGACATGAGCAAGTACCAGGAAAAGCAGGAGCGCGACCGCCTGCGCGAGCAGCTGAAGGAGGAGGAGATCGCATCCCCCTACACAGAGCTGTACTATTACGCAAACGGTGAGAAAACCCTGGTGACCAGCGAGTTTATGAACTCTATCTCCTATTTTTACATTACGCAGGCTGACCGGGAAGCCAATAAGGATTTTGGTTCCTACCTGATGTATACAAAGACAAACTCTGAGGAGATGAAAAAAGTAAAACTGTCCGAGATTAACTATGCCAGCGATGTCTCTTATATGTTGAGTGAATCCAGAGACAAGTCCGTTACCTACTGCGTATACGCCGCGGGCAAGGAAGCGGAGATCGATCTGGACGGAAAGAGCGTGGGCAACACCATGAAGGACGCCAAGAACAATCTGGTGTATCTGCTGCTGAGAGACGAGGACGCCGACTACGATGACAGCGGCGACCTGTACTCCTTAAGCCTCAACGCCTCCGACCTGGGCAAGATGGAGGAGCGCGACAGTGATGTGGACAATCTGGAACTGGTTTCCAAAGGCAATGTGTACTATCTGAAGGATACCAACGACAAGAATGTGGGAGATCTGTACTGCAACGGCGATTCCGTTCTGTCCGACGTTTCCGTATACAGCGTGCAGTCCGTACCCGGCAGCAGCTCGGTGATCTGTATTTCCGATCCCAACCGGGATAAGGACCGCGGAACCCTGACTATGATCAAGGGCAAAAAGGCTGAGAAACTGAGCGATGATGTAAACGACTATTATGCCTTCGGCGAGAACTCCGTGGCTATGCTGACCGAGTACAACTACGACCGGATGAAGGGCGATCTGAGATACTATAACGGCAAGGAGACCTATATGGTTGACACGGATGTCCGCAACTTCTTCCGCACCTATTAATATCGGAAAGACGGACTAGAACGGGAGGGACGAACGCTTATGAATTGTCCATCGTGTGGAGCAAACGTATCAGATGGGGCAAAATTCTGCCCCAAGTGCGGAACCAGGATCAACGCCGCCGGTACCCCCGGCGGCCCGGCCGGCCATAAGCAGCAGCCGAAGCCGGCCCCTCAGGGAAAGCCGCCGAAGCAGAAAAAGTCGAAAAACGGTTTGATCGCCGTTCTGGTGACCGTTCTGGTGCTGGCGCTCTGCGCCTGCGGCGGTTACGTCGGTTACCGCCTGTATCAGAAGCTTGCAGGCCAGACCACCCTGAGCCGGAATGAGGACCGGGAGGATAAAGACTGGGGAGAGGACGAGAAGCCCCGGGAGAAGAAAACCACCGAGGAGGAGACGGCTGAGGAGGAAACCACGGCTGAGGAGACTTCGGCGGAGGAAACGCTTCCGGCCCAGACCACGTCCGCGGCTCTGGGAACGACCGCCTACGGCGAGGGAGCGGCTGCCACAACGGCCTGGGATATAAATGCGGCGCAGACTACCGCGGCTTGGGATATCAATGCGGCCCAGACTACCGCGGCCTGGGATATCAATCAGGCGCAGACCACCGCAGCCTGGGATATCAACAGCGCATCCGCCGCTGCGGACGAGTACATCCTTCCGGACAGCAGCACCCGGTATCTGACCGGCACGGATATCGCCGGTCTCACCTCCGAGGAACTGCGCCTGGCGCGCAACGAGATTTACGCAAGACACGGCAGAAAGTTCAAGGACGAGGCGCTGCAGGCCTATTTTAACAGCAAGTCCTGGTACGCCGGTACGATTGAACCGGAGCGGTTTAGCGACGACGCGCTGCTCAATGATGTGGAGCGGAAGAACCTGGAGCTAATCAAGGCCCGGGAGGCGGTTTTAAACTGACCGGAATTACGAAAGAATACGACAGATGTGGAGGGTAAAATCATGGCGGATATCAAGGGATCATTTTCAAAGGGTCTTACCGCAATCAATGTTAAAACTTCTTCCTTTCTGGAAGCCAAGAAAATTCAGACATACATTGCGACGCTGAATGCGGAGATCGAGGCGCTGCAGAAGGAGATCGGCACCATTGTCTATGAGCAGTGGAACGCCACCGGGGATGTGTCCCTTCAGCTGATCGGCGAGCAGCTGCTGACCATCAGCCAGAAAAAGCAGATCATTCAGGAGCAGACGAAGGCGGCCGAGGAGCTGGCGAGAAAAGAAAAAGAAATTCTGGGCACCGGGGACGGCGTAAAGCCGGAGCGGATTTTCTGCCCCAACTGCGGCCAGCCTTACGATACGCCGGTGAAGTTCTGTAAAAAGTGCGGGACAAAGTTACAGTAAGAGATACAGAAGAATCCGCGGTGTCCGGCCGGAGGCCGCAGCCCGCGGTTGGGGGAAATGCGTATGAAGTGCAGATATTGCGGAGCAGATTTAAAGGAAAACAGCAAATTCTGTCCAAAATGCGGCAAGATGACGGCCCAGGGCGGCTCCGGTCCGGCCGGGCGGCCTTCGCCGGCCAGTCCGGCCCCCGGCTCAGGGCAGCGTCCCGGTCAGGAGGAAAAGCCCAGGAAAAAGGGGTGTCTAACCGCTGTGATTTTCTTTCTGATCGTGGCCTTGGCCGGCGGGGCTGCCGGTGGCTTCGCCTACTATAAGCTGGTATGGCAGAAGGACCATAAAGAAGCCCCGGCGCGGGATGAGGACAGCTGGGCCGGCGGGCGGTCCGGGGAGGACGAGCGCGCGAAGCAGGACGAGGATGAGGACGGGGAGGACGAAAAAGACCGGAACACGGCTGATAAGACGGTCAGGGAGACTATGGCGGAATCCATTCCGGAGTCCGGTTCAGGGGAATCCCAGGCGGATCAGGAGACCACCGGGGCGCAGAGCACGGACAATGAGACGGAACCGGCATCTGAGGCCGCTGTGGTTCCCCAGCGCGATGATACACCTCACCGCTATGAAATCATTCTGAAGGACTGTACCTGGACGGAAGCCTTTGAGGAGGCCAAGGCAAACGGCGGCTATCTGGTTCACATCGATAGTATGGAGGAGTACGACTACATCCGTTCCAATCTGCTGAACACGGAGGCCAGCCGGAAGCTGAAGCTCTGGATCGGCGGCGCCCGGATTGCGGGTTCCTACGAATACCACTGGGCCAATGTGGACGGTACTCTGGGTCAGGAAGTCTTAAACAGCGACGCCTATCCCGGCGTGTGGATGACCGGAGAACCAAGCTTCCGCGACGACAGCATCAGCCAGGACGAGTTTTATTTGAATCTGTTCTATTACAGCAAGGAAAACCGCTGGGTGTGGAACGATGTGCCAAACGACATAATCGCCGTGGTGGACAGCTACAAGGGGTCGGTGGGTTACATCTGCGAGTACGACCAGTGACGGGAAATGCGGTATTTTTTGCAGCGGAATGCGAAGCCGGTATGAAAATAAGCTGCAGGCGGCGGAGACGAATCTTCGCCGCTCCGGCGAAAATAATGTGAAGTAAGGGTAACTCAGGTGGAAAATAGAGGGCGTTCAAGAAAAAGGCAGAGAAAATATCACAGAAGAAAGCCTGTCTGGCTGATGGGCATAGCGCTGGTGGCAGTAGCTGTTTTGGCAGGGACCGGCATCTATGCGCTGGCCGGCAGGCTTTCTTTGAATATGGAAAAAAATGGGAATAAAGCCGGGGCTTCGGGGCAGGAATCGCCGCCCGCCGCGGCCTCAGCCCGGGAGGAACGGCCTCAGGTGACGGAGACGCCGCCAAAGCTGTCTGTCTCCGAGGGGGATCCCTCTGAGGATTCAGCCTCGAAAGCAGCTGGATCCGCTCCATCCGTCTCGGAATCGGCCTCCCCTGCCCAGGACAGTCTGCTGGAGGAACGGCTGGACCGGATTCTGGATGGCATGACAACGGAGGAGAAGGTGGCCCAGCTGTTCATCGTGACGCCGGAAGCGCTCACGGGCGTGGATTCGGTGACGCAGGCCGGAGATAGCACACGAAAAGCCCTGGAGAGCCGTCCGGTGGGGGGCCTGATCTATTTCCGCAACAATCTGCAAACCCCGGAGCAGGTGAGAGACCTCACGGAGAACACCGCTCGCATCGGCCGCGAGGTATGCAGCCTGCCGTTAATCCTGTCCGTGGACGAGGAGGGCGGAAAGGTCACCCGAATCGGCGGCCGCGCCGGGTTTGATGTGCCGGTGTTTTCCAACATGTGGGAGATCGGCGCGCAGAATGACCCTGGGAAGGCTTATGAGGTGGGCAGCGCCATCGGCTCCTACCTTTCCGGGTATGGCTTTAACCTGGATTTCGCCCCGGACGCGGACGTGCTGACCAATCCTGACAACCAGGTGATCGGGAACCGCTCCTTCGGGTCGGACCCGGAGCTGGTCTGGTCCATGGCCAGCCAGGTGGCAAAGGGCTTAAAGGATCAGGGAATCCAGCCGGTATACAAGCATTTTCCCGGTCACGGCGCAACATTGGGCGATACCCACGACGGCTTTTCCTACACGGAAAAGACCCTGGACCAGCTGTTGGAGGCGGAACTGGTTCCCTTTGCCAACGCGGTGAAAAACGGGGAGAGCTGCATCATGGCCGCCCACATTGCGGCCCCCGGCGTCACGGGGGACGAGACTCCGGCCTCCCTGTCCCACGCCCTGATCACCGGGGTTTTGCGGGAAAAACTGGGATTTGACGGTGTGGTGGTGACGGACGCGCTGAATATGGGCGCGATTCAGAATCTGTACTCCTCGGGCGAAGCGGCTGTGGCGGCCGTGGAGGCGGGGGCGGACCTGCTTCTGATGCCCGCCGATTTTAACGCGGCCTATGAGGCGGTGCTCGCGGCCGTGGAGGACGGCACGATCACCCGGGAGCGGCTGGACCTTTCGGTCCGGCGGATCGGCCGGATGAAGCTTGCATGGGATCAACAATAACAGGAGGAAGGGTATGAATAAAATTCATGTGGTAATCGGAGAGCAGGACGAACAGTTCCTGGTTCATCTGGTCAATATTATGGAAAACGGTTTCAAGGAGTATATTGAGGCCCACTGCTTCTCAAAGCCGGAGTTTTATCTCAAATACGTGCGAAACAACGGCGGGGATGTGTTTTTGGTGGATGAAAATTTCGGAGTGGGCCCAGGGGAGCTGGGGCAGGAAAACTGCGGTTATCTCTGCGACAGCAACGATATGCCGGTGCTGAAGGGCTATAAGACGGTGGGAAAATACCAGCGCCCCGACGCCATCTATGCCCAGATCATGGACATCTACGCCAACGGCGGACTCGCTTCAGTGCCGGAGGCGGAGCCGGAACCGGAGTTTCAGCCGGAGCCCGCGGGGCCCTGTGAGGTGATTCTGGTTCAGAGCTTTTCCGGCGGCACAGGGGCTTCCACCTTCGCGGCGGCTGCTTCCATGTACAGCGCTTCCCAGGAAACGCGCACATTCTACTTAAATTTGGAAGATTCCGGAAGCTCTGAGGATTTTTTCACCGCCCAGGGATCGGAGCGGATAGACGGCGTGCTGGCTGAGATGCAGAAGGAAACCGGGAACTTCGCCGGTTTTGCAGCCAGCCACGCGCAGACGGATGCCGGAACCGGCGTGTCCTATTTTCTGCCCAGCGCCAACGCGGTGGCCATGGCGCGGCTGACGGCGGAAGACTGGCTGCGGCTTCTGAACGCGTTAAAGCAGTCCGGCTCCTATGAGCGCATCTTTGTGGACTGCGGCTTCGGACTGGACGAGCGCCATCTGGCGATGATGGATGCGGCGGACAAGATCGTGGTGGTGACGGACGGAAGCGAACCGGCCAACACCAAATTTTACCGTGCCTTCGACGCGGTGCTGGAGCTTCAGGAACAGAATCAGATGAACCTGACCGCCAGGATGGTTCTGCTCTACAACTGCTTCAGCAGCAGCAAATCCAGCAGCCGCCTGGAGTATGTGGAGCTTCCCGTGGTGGGCACCATTCCTCCGGTCAAGCACGCGCTGGTGCGGGAGATTATCCAGGTGATGCTGGAGCGGCAGAATATATTTGAGCGGATGCTGCAGTTGTAGTCCGGGGGAGACAAAGGATGAGTGAGATAGAAATGAGCTGCTACTGCCTGACCAACAAGGGCGGGCGGGAAGTGAATGAGGATTCCACCGCTGTGGCCAGAACGCCGGAGGGCGCCTGCTGCATCCTGGCGGACGGGTTGGGCGGCCACGGCATGGGCGAGGTGGCTTCCCGTCTGGTCTGCGACGAGGCGGCGCGCATGTTCAGGGAGCGAACCGGCGGGACCGTGGAGGAGTATCTGCGGACCGCCTTTGAGACTGCACAGGCCAGCCTGATGGCCGCCCAGGAGGAGCGGGGGGCCCAGGATAAGATGAAAACCACCATGGTGGTGCTGGCAACCGACGAGTCCACGGTCCAGTGGGGGCACATCGGGGATTCCAGGCTGTACTATTTTAAGAATAACCGCCTGGTCTCCAGAACCCTGGACCACAGCGTGCCGCAGATGCTGGTGGCTTCCGGCGAGATCCGGGAGAAGGATATCCGGCATCACGAGGACCGCAACCGCCTGCTGCGGGTGATGGGAATCCCTTGGCGCAAAAAAACCTACGAAATCGCCCCGCCGATCCCATTCGATGAGAATCAGGCGTTTCTGCTCTGCTCCGACGGCTTTTGGGAGTACATCGAGGAGGCGGAGATGGCCGCGTTTCTCGCCCGTTCCGCCACCCCAAGGCAGTGGCTGGAACGCATGGAGCAGGAAGTGCAGAAAAACGGCATCGGAAAGAATATGGACAATTATTCCGCCGTCGGGCTGTTTACGGGAGGAACGAGACAGCCGAAAAAATGGTTTGAATTCTGGAAATAAAGGGGAACAGCTATGAAAGTCCGTTGTATGAACTGCATGAAGGAGTATGAGGAGGGACCGGCCAAATGCCCCAGATGCGGCTATGTCCGGGGCACGCGGCCCAGGGAAATCTATCACCTGTATCCGGAGATGGAGCTGGCGGACCGGTACATCATCGGTACGGTGGTGGGCTTCGGCGGCTTCGGCGTGCTGTACCGGGCCTGGGACCGGAAGCTGGAGCATATGGTGGCGATCAAGGAGTATTATCCCGCTGGCATGGTCACCCGTATCCCTGGGCAGAAGGAGGTCATTCTCTATACCGGAAAGAAAAATGACGAGTACAAGAACGGCCTGACCCGTTTCCTGGACGAAGCCAGGAACACGGCCAGGTTCAGCAGCAACCCCAATATTGTCAACGTGTTCGATTTCTTCGAGGAGAACGGCACAGCCTACATGGTGATGGAGTTTTTGGAAGGCGTTTCCCTGAAGGAATACATCTCAAGGGCCGGAGGCAGATTGCCCTGGCAGCAGGCGGTGGAGATCGGCCTGCGCATCATCGACGCGCTGAAGGATGTGCACGGGGCGAAAATCCTTCACCGGGACTTAAGCCCGGACAATGTGTTCATGTGCGACGACGGCAAGATCAAGCTTCTGGACTTCGGCGCGGCCCGGTTTACGGGGCTGGACGACGAGAAAACCAGGACCATTGTGCTCAAGATGGGGTTCGCGCCGCCGGAGCAGTACCGCAGCAAAAGCCAGCAGGGCCCCTGCACGGATATTTACGCCCTGGGCGCCACCCTGTACCGGGCGATCACCGGTCTGACGCCGGACGAGTCGGTCAACCGTCAGGATTCCATAAACCACAACGAGGGGGATACGCTAAAGCCCATGTCCCAATTTGTGGAGGGAATCCCCCAATATCTGGACAACGCAGTGCTCAGAGCCATGGCGCTGGAGCCAACCCTGCGCTTCCAGAATGTCCAGCAGATGGCGGACGCCCTGCAGAACAAGAAGAGCTACGCGGACCTTGCCAGAGAGATCCGGCGCAGAAAGCGCAGACGGGCGGTGGGAATCGCCGCGTCCCTGATGATTCTTGCGGCCGGCGCTGCGGCCGGACTTCTCTATTCCCGGCAGCAGAAGCTCATCCGGAATCTGGACCAGGTGGAACTGTCGGTCTGGATGCCGGTGAAGGACGGCATGGATTCCGGCCAGACAGAACAGCTGTTTTTGGACATGTCGGCGGAATTTCTGGAAAATTATCCCGGCGTGCAGCTGGATATCACCTGTATTCCCCAGGAAAATTACCGTGACCGGCTTGAGGAAGCGGCCGGTACGGAGGAGTTTCCGTCCCTCTTTGAGAGCACCGGTCTGGCGGACGAGCTGGGCGGCCGGATGGCCAGCCTGGAACAGGAGGTCTATGAGCGCCTGGAACAGGACGGCGCGGCGGCTCCGGTTGCGGGAGTGCTGGACTCGCAGTCCAGGGAGGTTCTGAACCCGAATCAGGTACCGCTGGGATTTAAAGCTTCCGTGCTGTATGTGAATACGGAGCTTGAGAAGACCGGCGCGGAATTTGAGGCGGACAACAGCGGCCGGGACTTTCTGGAAGCCGGTTCCAGGGCCTGGGTGTCCGATACCAGTGAGTTCACACAGGTGCAGGCCCACATTGCCGGCCGTTACGCCGTGCGCCCCTTGGAGAACGGGGAGGTCCCGGCGGGATACACCGATGTATGGTCCGTGAACGGTGAGGCCGGAGCGGTGGAGCGGGCTGCCGCGGGACGCCTGCTGTATTTCCTGCTGCGCCAGCCGGCCCAGGATATCCTGCACCTGCGCCACGACACGGCGCTGCCGGTGAACGAACAGGTATACCGCATTTATCTGGGGGTCAACCGCGAACTGGAATTTGTGGACGGCCAGCTGGGAGAACTGAAATTTATGAGCGATCAGGGCGCAGAAAAAGCCCAGGCGCGGATCTATCAGGAAATAGCACAGCAAGAGCAATGAGGAGGTGACGGCCATGGAACGCCGCTGTATGGGTTGTATGGAACTTTATGAGGAAACCCTGGAGCGCTGCCCGCACTGCGGGTACGTGCACGGGACTCCGGCAAAGGAGGCGTACCACATTCTGCCCGGGTCGCTCCTTGCCGGGCGCTATATTGTGGGTCAGGTCCTGGGTTTCGGCGGGTTCGGCGTGACGTACATCGGTTACGACCAGGTGCTGCAGCAGAAGGTGGCTATCAAGGAATATCTGCCCAGCGATTTCGCCACCCGGATGCCTCAGCAGGAGGATGTGACCATCTATTCCGGTGAGAAGGAGGAGCAGTTTCTGGCCGGCAGGGAGAAGTTCGTGGAGGAGGCCAGGCGTCTGGCCAAGTTCCAGTCCCAGCCGGGCATCGTGCAGATTTACGACTGCTTTGAGACCAACCGGACGGCATATATTATCATGGAATACCTGGACGGTATTTCCCTGAAGGAAAAACTGGAGCGGGATGGCGCAATGACCGTGGAGGAGTCAATGCCCGTGATTATGGCGGTGATCGGGGCGTTAAAATCCGTCCACGCCGCCGGTATCCTGCACCGGGACATCTCGCCGGACAATATTTATCTGTTGAAAAACGGCCGGACCAAGCTGCTGGACTTCGGCGCTGCCCGTTTCGCCACCACCAAGCACAGCCGCAGCCTGTCCGTGATCATCAAGCCGGGCTTTGCGCCGGTGGAGCAGTACCGCAGCCGCGGGGATCAGGGGCCGTGGACCGACGTCTACGCGCTGGCGGCCACATTTTACAACATGCTGACCGGACAGGTGCCCGAGGACGCCATGGAGCGGGCGGCCCAGGATACTTTGAAGGAGCCGTCTAAGCTGGGGGTGAAGATTTCCCCCAGCCTGGAGGCGGCGCTGATGAACGCCTTAAATGTGCAGATTGAGAACAGGACCAAGACCATCAACCGGTTTGAGCAGGACCTGGCCGCCTCCAACGTCAAGCGGGTGGCTGAGAAAAAGCGCAGGGAGGACCTGGGGAAATGGCCGGTTTGGGTCAAGGTGCTCATCGGAGTGGGGATCGCCGCGGTCACGGGCCTTGCGGTGGCCCTGGTGGCGCTGCCCCAGCGGGTCCTTACCCCTTCGGCTCCCACCACAGAGGCGGGCAAGTCGCGGGTTCCCAATCTGGTGAACTTAAGCTTTGACGATGCCAGGAAGCTGGCGGAGGAGGCCGGTTTGGCGGTGCTCATCGGGGATAAGGACTACGACGATCAGGTCCCGGAGAACAAGGTGCTGCGCCAGGAGATCAAGCACGGGGAGCTGGCGGAGGCTGGAACCACGGTTCATCTGACCATCAGCGCGGGTATCCGGAAAACTTACGTGCCCAACGTGATCGGAATGGAGGCCGGGGCGGCGAAGGCGCTGTTGGATGAAGCAGGACTGATCCCGGTGGAGGAGGAGCAGGAATACCGGGCGGCTCCGGGAACGGTGGCGGAACAGTCCATGGAGCCGGAGACGGAGTGCACCACCGGCACGGAGATCAAAATTCTCATCTCCAAGGGCATTGGAGGCGGGGACGCTTCCAAAACGTTGGCGATGGCGGACTTGACGGGCAAGGATTACGAAGAGGCGGCCCAGCTGCTGCTGCAGGATTATTTATATCTGGTCAAGGGGGAAGCGCGCTATGACGACAGCGTGCCTGAGGGCGGTATTATCAGCCAGGAGATTCCCGCCGGCACCATGGTGAACCAGAATTCCAACATCCGGGTGGCGGTCAGCCTCGGAAAAGAACTGATCCGCGTTCCGGATTTACAGTATAAAACCGAGGCGGAGGCCACAGAGCTTTTGAGCGCGGCCGGGCTGGAGGCAAGCGCGGTCCGGGAAGCCAGCAGGGACGTGGCGGCGGGCAGCGTGATCCGGCAGGAACAGGAGGCCGGAAGCCAGGTGGAAAAAGGATCGGCGGTGACGTTTGTGGTCAGCACCGGTGCGCCTAAGGAGACGCAGCGCGAAACCACTGCTGCAAGACAGACCCCGGCCAGACCGCCTGAAACCGCGGCGCAGACTCCGGCAGCCCCGGTTGAAACCACGGCGGCGCCCACGACCGCGCAGACGACTACGGCGGACAACGGAAATGATGATTTGCTGCGGCTGCTGGAGGAGCACGACCAGCACAACCGCTGATTATAAACATTTAAGGAGGGTAAAGCAATGAGAAAAAGCGTAGGAATTGCATTATTGTCACTGATGATCTCCGCTGCGGGGGCTGCCACGGTTTACGCGGCCGGGTGGCAGCAGGGAGCGGGCGGCTGGTGGTATGAGTATGAGGACGGCAGCTACGCCAAGTCCGGAATCCGCCAGATCGGAGACCAGCAGTATGCGTTTGACCAGAACGGTTACATGCTGCAGGGCTGGCAGTACATCGGCTTTAAATGGTACTATTTCGAGCCGGAGGGCGGAGCCATGGCCATAGGCTGGAAGCAGGTGGGAGACAAATGGTATTATCTGGATCCCAATGACAACGGAGCCATGTACACCTACTGGCTGGACATCGGGAAGGACCGCTATTATCTGGATGAAAACGGCGTGCTGCAGACCGGCCTGTTCTATTTGAGCGACTCCACCTCGGGGTCCAAGTACGCTTATCAGGCGGACGCCAACGGCGTGCTGATCCGCAACAAGACCGTGGAGCTGGGGGACCGCACCGTGCGGTATGATTCCAACGGCATCATGATGTACAAGAGCGAGGCCACCAAGCTGAAAGCCAAAATCGACGGGTCTGACCCGTGGCAGTACGTGCTCAGCGAGAAAGAGCTGAAGGAGGAGAGCACGGACAACACGATCTCCGAGGCGGTGGACGATCTAAAGTCGGATTTGTCCGACGAGTACCGGGAGAAGATCCGCGGCCTGTCCAGGGGCACGACCAAGGACCGCAAGGTCGCCAGCTGGGAGAGCAAGGTGAGAAAGAAACTGGCCGACTATCTGGTGGACAGTTGGGAGATTGAAGAGTTTATTTACGATGTGGAGCACGGCACCTACTATTGACGGACCGGTGCCGGACGGACAGGGGCGGGCAGCCGTGGGACGGCGTCCCGCCCGCAGTCTGTTTGCGGAGCGTGAAAAGAAGTTTTGATGGAGCGGAGGAAAAGGATTATGAAATACTGTAAGAAATGCGGCGCCCAGATGAAGGACAACGCCAAATTCTGCCCGTCCTGCGGGGCGGCCGGCGAGGCCGGAGGGACGGCGGGGCAGCCGCCCCAGGGGGCGTCAGGACAGCGGCCCCAGGGCCCGGCAGGGCAGCGGCCGCCAAAACCGGCGGGACAGCCCGGCGGCGCGTCCCCTGTGGAGAAGAAAAAGAAGAGCGCGGCGCCCTTTATTATCATCTGTCTGGTGCTGGTAGCAGCCATGGCTGGAGGAACCGCTTATTTTGTTTGGAGCAAGGGTAAGGACAAGGGCGCAGCGGCCCAGGTTGCGGACGGCGGCAGCGACGGATGGGGTTCTTCGGACGGCGACCAGAAAAAGCAGACAGAGGAGGAAGCGGCCGGAACGGAAACCACCGCCGCAGAGAAGGAAACCCCGGCGGCGGAGGGTGAAACGGAGCCGGAAACCATCGCGGCCGCTGTGGGAACCACGGTTTCCGATCAGCCCCAGCCCGCGTCCACGGAGCAGCCGGAAGGGAATTCCCAGACAGCGCCGGAAGCCGGGAGCACGGCCCCGGCCCAGGTTCCAGGCGGCAATGGGGCGACGTATCAGACGATGTATGTGGTGAACTGCAGCGAGTTTATCACCCTGCGGCCCGGCGATTCCACCACCTCCGGGGAAATCTGCAAGATTCCTCTTGGGGCTAGCGTGAGCTATGTGTCCACTGCCGGAAACGGATTTTATCAGGTGGTTTACAACGGGCAGACGGGATATGCTCTTGCCTCCTACCTCAGCGAGACTCCGGGAAGCGCTGCCGCCGGCGACGCGGCGTATGATACGATGTATGTGGTAAACTGCAACGAGTTCATCACCCTGCGGACCAGCGATTCCACCAGCGCCGGCGAGATCTGCAAGATCCCCCTTGGGGCTGCCGTGAGTTACGTGTCCACTGCCGGAAACGGATTTTATAAGATCATCTATAACGGTTACACGGGTTATGCCCTGGCTTCATACTTAAGCTACTAGGAGGAAGCCATGTCAAAAACCGTATGGATCGCAGGAATCACCGCTGTCGTCCTGACAGCGGCGGTCTGCACAGGAATCATTTGCGCGGTCTCCGCCGAACCTTCCGGCCGCGCGGCGGTTTCCGGCGGGGAAGAGAAGGCGGAAATGGAGACGGAAATTCAACTGGCTGCCGCGGACCGGGAAACTTTACAGGCCGGTACGCCCGGGGAGAGGGCGGAAGGCCAGGCAGGGAAGGCAGGACAAACGTCGGGCGAAAGCCAGAATGGGAGTATGGGACAGACGGACGGCGTAAATCAGGCCGGGAGCGCGGGCCAAACGTCCGGAGCGGAGCCGCCCGCTGAGGCGGCCCGGCCACAGGCGCTGATCGTGGATTCCGATCCGCAGATGTACACTTATGACCAGATGACCCGGGACCTTCAGGCCATGGAGGCCGGTTATCCGGATCTGGTCACCCTGGATTCCCTGACGGATACGCCGGACGGGCGTTCTCTGTGGCATCTGGTGATCGGGGACCCTGAGAAGGCCGGGAGGCACATTCTGGTGACGGCTTCCATCCATGCTCGGGAATACATGACCACCCAGCTGGTGATGAAACAGACATCCCAATTTCTGGGGAATATTCAGAATTACCCGGAGATCACAGAGGGAACCACAGCGTTCCATGTGGTGCCCATGATCAACCCGGACGGCGTGTCCATCAGCCAGATGGGGCTGGAGGGCTGTCTGACGGAAGAAACCCGGGAACGGGTGCTGGAGATCAGCCGCCTGGACGGCGCCCAGGATATGAATGCTTACCTGCGGCGCTGGAAATCCAACTCCCGGGGCGTGGATTTGAACCGTAACTTTGACGCTCTCTGGGAGAGCTACAACGACGGCCTGGGACGTCCCAGCGCGGACCATTACAAGGGAACCGCCCCCGGAAGCGAGCCGGAAGCCGCCGCCCTGATCGCCCTGACGGAGCGCTATCCCTTTGCGCGCACGGTCAGTTATCACACGCAGGGAAATGTGATCTACTGGTATTTCGGCCAGACCGGGGAGCTGAAGGAGGCGACCATGGCGCTGGCCAATCAGGTGGGCGCGCTGACAGGTTACCCCACGGATGCCAACTATGAGAAGCTGGACCCCGCCGGTTATAAGGACTGGGCGATCTCCAAAAAGGGGATCCCCAGCCTGACCATCGAGGTGGGAACGGAAACGTCGCCGGTGCCGCCATCCCAGTTTCAGGCGGTCTGGCGGGCCAATATAGGCGTGTGGGACGTGCTTCTCCAGGAGTGAGGGCCGTGTTATAACACGCCGCAGCGTTTTTTACGAAAACGGGTGAACCGGCGGCGTAAGCCGCGGGTGGCCATACCATCAGAAAAAGGAGAAAACAGGAATGTTTTGTAAAAATTGCGGAGCTCCAATGAAGGACGGAGCAAAATTCTGTCCCAAGTGCGGGGCGAGACAGGAGGCTGCGGACCAGGGGAGAATGGAACAGGCGTCCACAGCGGCTCCCTCCCCCAAAAAGCCGGATAAGCCCAAAAAGAAATTTCCAATTTGGCTGTTGATTTTCCCCATCTGCCTTGTGATTGGCATCCTGGCCGCGTTGATGGCGCCGAAGGTGTTGGACGCCATTTCCGGCAAGGGTGGGACAGAGACTGAGATTGCCGAAGATGAGGACAAGAACTGGGATTCCGGCAAGAAGGAGGACGACGAGCCGGAGAAAAAGGAGGAGACCGAAGCCTCCGAGACGGAGACAAGCGCCGCAGAGACGACACCCGCGCAGACCGCGGCGGAGACCACGGCCGAACAGACCACCGCCGCCGCTCCTGAAACCACCTCTGCGTGGCTGCTGGACGGTTCTCCGGACCTGACCGGTTACGCCAGAGTCGGCATTGTCCAGTCCGGTTCCACCTCCAATATCGAGCAGGAAAATAATCAGAACGGGCCGGAGATGGCCGTGGACGGGGATGAGGTCACCTCCTGGCAGGAAGGAGTGGAAGGCCCGGGGATCGGCGAGACGATCTACTATAAGCTGGATCAGGAGCAGCCCATCACTTACCTCACATTTAAGCTGGGCAACTGGCGCAATGACAAGTATTTTTACGGGAACAACCGCCCCAGAACCCTGACCATCACCCTGGACGACTATTCCTTCCAGATCACCTTCCCGGCGGAACAGCGGGAGTATGTGGTACAGGTGGACCCACCCTATCCGGCTAGCTATATCGAGTATCGGATCGACGATGTCTATAAGGGCTCCTCCTACGACGATACCTGTATCGCGGAGCTGGGGATGTACTGTAAGGTAGGGGAGTGACCATGAGACAGAGCAGAAGAAGAAACCGGAACCATTTGGTTTCGGGACTCATCGGGGCCGCAGGGGTCGGCCTCCTGGTCTCCGCGATCTTTTTGGGAGCCAAAGTGTCCTCTTTGAACGGAGAGATGGAGCGCATGAGCGCGGAAAACGCCAGTCTGCTGGATGTATCCCGGGAGGCGGACGATATGAGAGCGGAAATGGAAGCCAGTCTGGAAGCGGAATGCCTGGCCGCGGCCAGGGCGTCCTCGGAGGTGGAGACGGCAGAACCGGAGACCACGCAGCCGCCGGAAACCGAGCCGCCCAAGTGGGAGACTCTGGACGGGGTGGCGGCCGGAACCGTGGTGACCAGCCGGGAACTGGACATGGACCATCTGGAGAAATATTTCCAGGCCTATGAGATTAAGACCGAGGGCGCTGTTTACGGTAGGATCAATGGGAAGTCCTACCGGGACAACCCGGATGTGGCCCTAAGCGACCTGCGGTATTTAAAGGTGCTGCATTACAATTTTAACCATGAACTTCAGGTGGGCGAGATCATTGTAAACAAAGGGCTGGCAGACGAGGCGCTGGAGATTTTCCGGGAGTTCTACGATGCAGAGTACGAGATTCAGTCCATGCATCTGGTGGACAACTACTGGACCGGCGACGGGGAGAGCTCCGACTCGGCCTCCATCGACAAGAACAATACCTCGTGCTTCAACTACCGCCCGGTGACGGGAGGCGGAAAGCTTTCCAACCACGCTTACGGCTTTGCCATCGATATCAACCCGCAGCAAAACCCCTACGTCTCCTACCGGGACGGAAAGGCCCGCTGGTCCCACGAGAACGCCAACGATTACATTGACCGGAGCACCGGCCTGCCCCATGTGATCACCCACGAGGACCTGGCTTTCAAGGTCTTTTCGGCCCACGGCTTTTCCTGGGGCGGAGATTGGAACAATCCCAAGGATTACCAGCATTTTGAGAAGAAACTGTACTAAATGAAATTCCAGAAATTTACGTTTTCGCCCGGGACACATGTCATAATGTGCCCCGGGTTGTAATATCGGATGAAATGTTGTATACTGGGACCGTTAAACTCAGTGTGAAAGGAAGAAGATTTTGGAGATTATTTTAATTAAGCTTGCGATTATTTTCGCGCTCTGGTTTGTGGGCATGCTGGTGCTGAACAAAACGTTCAGCATGATTTTAAAGCGCAACGAGCAGATCCATATCAAATTTCTGCGCAGCATCTCCAAGGCCATCCTGACCATCATCGCGTTTATCTGTGCCAGCGGCCTGTTCAACACCACCAAGACCCTCAGCGCCACCCTGTTGACCAGCTCCTCGCTGCTGGTGGCCATCGTCGGTTTTGCGGCCCAGCAGGTTTTAGCCGACGTGGTCAGCGGCGTTATGCTCAGCTGGTCGCGGCCCTTCAACCTGGGGGAGAAGGTGAACATCAGCAGCCTGGGAATTTCCGGTATCGTGGAAGATATGACGGTGCGCCACACCGTGATCCGCACCTACCACAACAGCCGTATGATCATCCCCAACAGCGTGATCAACAAGGCCATTGTGGAGAACAGCAATTATAATAACGATTACATCGGCAATTACATGGAGATTTCCGTGAGCTATGAGAGCGATCTGGAGAAGGCTATAGAGATCATGCAGCGCACGATCTCCGAACATCCGCTGGTGATGGACGTTCGGGCCAATAAGGAGGAGGGAGAGAAGGTCAAGGTGTCCGTGAAGGAGCTGGGGGAGGATGGAATCATCCTCAAATCCACAGTGTGGACCCAGAATATCGACGACAACTTTACGGCCTGCAGCGATATCCGAAGGCTGATCAAGCAGCACTTTGACGCGGCGGGAATTCAGATCCCCTACCGGCATCTGCAGGTGGTGATGGACCAGACTGCGGAGAAAACATACGGCGAACCATCAGAAGAGGCAGGTCATTGAGACCTGCCTCCGGCTATTTTTTGTATGATCCGTTGTCGCCCGCCGTCACCGCTTCAGTTTTAATTTCTCTTCTTCAATGGTGAGGCGGGATTCCTCCAAAGACGTGCCGATCACCTTCATCAGTACATCCTGGTTCATAGTGGGTGCGTAGTAAAATCCCTGCTGGTATTCACAGCCGAACTTGTTCAGGGCGTTCAGCTGGTTCTCCGTCTCAACGCCCTCGGCGATGATATGCAGTCCGAGATCCCTGGCAATCTGAATCAGTCCTCCGAAAATGCTGGCGGAGCGCGGTTCTGTCTCAAGCTGCCACACGAACATGCGTTCCAGCTTCAGCGTCTGTACCGGCAGGTCCAGGATGCTGGAGATGGGGGTGTATCCGGAGCCGAAGCCGTTGAGCACCAGCTCCACGCCCATGTCGGACAGCTCCTGCATGATGATGTTGATATTTAAGTAAGCGGAGCCAAGGGCGCTCTCGTCCAGCTCCAGGGCCAGCTTCCCGGCCGGTATGTGATAGGTCTCCATGATGCGGGACACCTCGTCCAGGAAATTCTCCTGGAGGAACAGAATGGGAGACACCGGCATGCAGATGGAGTCAAATTCCTTTCCGGCTTCCGTCAGTTCCGCGATGCAGCGGCCAACCTGTTCCAGGGCGTAGTAGCCGATGGCGCGAATCTGTCCGGAGTCCTCCGCGATGGGCAGGAACTCGCCGGCGCCGATGAGACCGATTCCCTGGATGAATACGCGCATGTAAAAGTCCGCTCTGGTAAAGCGGCCGGTATTCAGATTGTAGGTGGGGCGGTAGCGCACCTCGATCTCGTGGTTTTCAAGAGCGGTCTGCAGATAGAGCGCGATGGCCTGCTTGCGCATGAACTGTGTGTGCAGCACGCTGTCGTAGACCGCCAGCTGGTTGGGACCGGACTCAGAGGCGCTGGATACCGCAAGATCCAGGCGCTTTAACAGTTCATCTGTCGTCTGTGCGTGTCCCGGATAGGAACAGAGGCCGATCTGAGCGGAACAGAGACAGTCGATTCCATTGATGGTCCAAACGTGATCGAAACGCTCCAGAATCTCCTCTCCAAGCTCGGAAGCCCGGCCTTCTGAGAACTGTTCCAGCACGATGATGAACTCCACACCGATGTGGCGGTATACATTACCGTCCGCCGTCTCGCTTAAATAGGCGGTGATTTGACTGAGCAGCTCCTCGCAGTAATCGTATCCGAAAATCTTGTTCAGATGTTTGAAATTTTCCAGATAGAGCTTCATGACGACGCCTTTGGACGCAGGACCTGCCGACATGATCTCATTCAGCTTGCCGCGGGCTCCCCCGGCCGCCTCAGACCGGGGAACGGCCGCCTCAGCCTCCGGCTGTTCAACCGCCTTCTTTTTTTTATTCTGAAACCAATCCACGGAAAATCCTCCTTTGTCTGTTTTGTCTATTAGCCCTATTATATTACATATCTCCCCAAATCTCAAAGAGAAATTGTAAAATGTTTCGACAAATATGAAAAAATAACAGAAAACAATTAAAAGTTTTCTTTTTCTTTGCAAAATGAGGGAGATATGGTATAATGTCCACAGGCATTACACCGCGCCGGTCCGGTTCCGATCAACAGGAGGAAACGTACCGACCGGACCGTGTGTTTCCCCCGGAGGGACAGCACACATCTTAAAAACTTAATCACAAGGGAGATTCACATCCACATGAAAATGAATCGCGTATTTTTGAAATTAAGCGGCGAAGCGCTGGCCGGTCCCAGGCATACGGGATTTGACGAGGACACCGTAAAGGAAGTGGCCCGTCAGGTAAAGATCTCCGTGGACGCGGGCGTACAGGTTGGCATCGTTATCGGCGGAGGCAATTTCTGGCGCGGACGCACCAGCGAGGCCATCGACCGCACCAAGGCGGACCAGATCGGCATGCTGGCCACGGTGATGAACTGCATCTATGTGTCCGAGATTTTCCGCAATGCCGGGATGAAAACCCAGATTCTGACGCCCTTTGAGTGCGGCTCCATGACCAAGCTGTTCTCCAAGGACCGGGCCAACAAATATTTTGAGCACGGTATGGTCGTGTTCTTTGCCGGGGGAACCGGACATCCCTATTTCTCCACGGACACCGGAATCGCGCTGCGGGCCATTGAGATGGATGCGGACTGTATTCTTTTAGCCAAGGCCATCGACGGCGTTTACGACAGCGATCCCAAGGTGAATCCGTCTGCGAAGAAATATGACACCATCACCATTCAGGAGGTCATTGACAAGCAGCTGGCAGTGGTGGACCTGACCGCCTCCATCATGTGCATGGAGCATCGGATGCCTATGGCGGTGTTCAGTTTAAACGAGCCGGACGGCATCGCAAGCGCCATGCAGGGCCGGATTAAGGGCACCATCGTGACCGCGTAAATGCAATTTTAAACATCCAGAACTTAAACTTAATTCGCGGCCAAATGCCGCATGAAATCAGGAGGAGCGTATGGAAGAATTAAAAAAATATGAGGACAAGATGAACAAGACACTGGACGTGCTGGAAGACGAGTTCGGCGCCATCCGCGCAGGACGGGCCAACCCCCATGTGCTGGACAAGATCAAAGTGGATTACTACGGCACCCCCACGCCCCTTCAGCAGGTAGGTAACATTTCCGTGCCCGAGGCCAGAATGATCGTGATTCAGCCCTGGGAGAAGAGCCTGATTAAGCCCATCGAGAAGGCGATTCTCACCTCTGAGCTGGGAATCAACCCCAACAACGACGGCAACGCGATCCGTCTGATTTTCCCGGAGCTGACCGAGGACCGCAGAAAAGAGCTGGCCAAGGACGTTAAGAAAAAAGGCGATCAGGCCAAGGTGGCTATCCGCAACATCCGCCGGGATGCCATGGATGCATTCAAGAAGATGGAGAAGAGCGGCGACATGAGCGAGGACGACCGCGATCTGGCTGAGGAGAAGATGCAGAAGCTTACCGACAAGATGATCGAGAAGGTCGACAAAGCGGTGGAGACAAAAACTAAGGAGATTATGACTGTTTAAGGCGGTCAGAGGATCGATTTCAATCATACAAAAGCGGGGGGCAGGCGGACACCTGCTCCCTTATTGAATGTGATCATCCGCGGGTGATCGCAGAATCTGGCGGGCCGCAGGCGCGGCCTGATAGAAAGGTGAACAGAAGATATGGCATTGGATGAACAAATGGTAATTCCGCAGCACGTGGCCCTGATTCTGGACGGAAACGGCCGCTGGGCAAAAAAGCGCGGGCTGCCCAGAACCATGGGACACAAGGAGGGCTGCGTTACCGTGGAGAAAACGGTGGAGATCGCGGCCCGAATGGGAATCCGCTATCTGACCGTGTACGGCTTTTCCACAGAGAACTGGAAGCGCTCCGCCGACGAGGTGGGCGCCCTGATGCAGCTGTTTCGTTTTTACATGGTGCGTCTGCTGAAAATCGCTTCCGCCAACAATGTGCGGGTGAAAATGATCGGCGACCGCGCCCGTTTTGACCGGGATATCATCGAGGGAATCAACCGCCTGGAGTCAGAGACAAAGGACAATACGGGCCTGACCTTTGTGATCGCGGTCAACTACGGCGGCCGGGACGAGATCCGCCGGGCGGCGAAGCGCCTGGCCCAGGACTGCACGGCCGGGAAGGTGGACGCGGATCAGATCGACGAGGCAACCTTTGCTTCCTATTTAGATACGGCGGACATGCCGGACCCGGATCTGCTCATCCGCACCAGCGGCGAGCTGCGCCTGTCCAACTATCTGCTGTGGCAGTTGGCCTACACCGAGATCGTGGTGACCGACTGCCTGTGGCCGGATTTCAATAAAGAGGAATTGGAAAAGGCTATTGTGCAATATAATAGGAGAGAACGGCGGTTCGGCGGCGTAAAGGGCTGACAAGAGATAAAATGGAGGATGCGGAAAGGAGAACACCATGTTTACAACACGGTTAATCAGTGGAATCATACTGGTGGCCATCGCCATCGTGGTGGTGGGGCAGGGCGGCGCGCTGCTCTTTGCCGTCACGGCAGCTATATCCCTGGTAGGGCTCTTCGAACTGTACCGCGTACTGGATATACACAAAAAGCCTCTGGCCTTTATCGGCTACGGAACTGCGGTTTCCTACTATGGAATCCTGTGGTTTGAGGGGCAGCAGTACATTACGCTGATGATCATTGCCTCCCTGATGCTATTGATGGCGGTGTATGTATTTACATTTCCCAAGTACCGGACGGAGGAGATCACAGGCGCATTTTTCGGCGTCTGTTACGTTCCGGTGATGCTCAGCTTTCTGTATCAGACCCGGGTGATGGACGACGGCGCGTTTCTGGTGTGGCTGATTTTTTTAAGCTCCTGGGGCTGCGACACCTGCGCTTACTGCAGCGGCATGCTTTTGGGAAAACACAAGCTGGCCCCGGTGCTGAGCCCGAAGAAATCCGTGGAGGGAGCCGTGGGCGGCACGCTGGGAGCGGCGGCCCTGGGCCTTATATTCTCCACCGTTTTCGGCGGCCACATGGCGCAGATCGAGAATCCTCAGCTGGCCTGCACGCTGGCCTGCGCCATTGCGGCCGTGATCTCACAGGTCGGGGACCTGGCGGCGTCGGCTGTCAAGCGCAACCACAATATAAAGGATTACGGGCATCTCATACCGGGTCACGGAGGAATCATGGACCGGTTCGACAGCATGATTTTTACGGCTCCGGCGATCTATTTCGCGCTCACTTTCTTAAAGTGAACGGGGAATGGATTGCCCGGACTTTTTGCGTTTAAGATACCGATATAACAGGAGATAATAAAACATATGAAGAAGATTGCGATACTGGGTTCCACCGGCTCCATCGGCACCCAGACTCTGGAAATTGTGCGGTACAACCGCGATATTCAGGTGACGGCGTTGGCAGCGGGCAGCAACATCCGCCTGCTGGAAGAGCAGATCCGGGAATTTTCTCCCAGGGTGGCCTGCGTCTGGGATGAAGCCAGGGCGGCTGAGCTGAGGGTAAAGGTGGCGGATCTGGAGGTTCAAGTGGTTTGTGGCATGGACGGACTGATCCAGGCGGCCACGGAGCCGGAGGCGGAGATCGTGGTGACGGCTGTGGTGGGGATGATCGGTATCCGCCCTACCATCGCGGCCATGGAGGCGGGTAAGGATATTGCCCTTGCCAACAAGGAGACCCTGGTGACGGCGGGCCACATCATCATGCCCTTGGCTAAGGAAAAAAATGTAAAAATACTGCCGGTGGACTCTGAGCACTCGGCGATTTTTCAGAGTCTCCAGGGGGCGGCGGGCAATCCGGTGGCAAAGATCCTTTTGACCGCCTCCGGCGGCCCCTTCCGGGGGCGCGCCAGGGGGCCCGCCGTTCATGTGAAGGTGGAGGACGCCTTAAAGCATCCCAACTGGTCCATGGGCCATAAGATCACCATCGATTCCTCCACCATGGTCAACAAGGGTCTGGAGGTGATGGAGGCCAGATGGCTGTTCGGCGTGGAAATGGATCAGGTGCAGGTGGTGATCCAGCCCCAGAGCGTGATCCACTCCATGGTGGAATTTGCGGATGGAGCGGTGATCGCCCAGCTTGGCACGCCGGACATGAAGCTCCCCATCCAGTACGCACTGTATTATCCTGAACGGCGGTATTTACCCGGAGGGCGCTTAAACTTCTGGGAGCTGTCTGAGATTACCTTTGAGAAACCGGATTGTGAGAATTTCCGCGGCCTGTCCCTGGCTTTCGAGGCGGGAACCACGGGCGGATCCCTGCCCACCGTGTTCAACGCGGCCAACGAGCTGGCGGTGGGCCTGTTCCTGGACCGCAGGATCGGTTATCTGACCATCACGGACATGATCGAGAGCGCCATGAGACACCACAAGACGGTGCAGAACCCGGATGTGGACCAGATTCTGGCCGCAGAGCGGGAGACATATGAGTATATCAAAGCGAAGTGGGCTTTAAATTGAAGGAAAGAAAACAGGTGAAAGCAGAATGAGTTTTGTTGCAGCGGTGCTGATATTTGGTATCATCATAATGATTCATGAGTTCGGACATTTTTTGTTCGCTAAGCTGAACGGAATCGGCGTGATCGAGTTCTCGCTGGGCATGGGTCCCAGACTGTACAGTTTCGAGAAGGGCGGAACGCGCTATTCCGTCAAAATACTCCCCTTCGGGGGCTCCTGCATGATGCTGGGAGAAGATGAGGAGAATTCGGACCAGTCTGCATTTAACAATAAATCCGTTTGGGCCAGGATTTCCGTGGTGGCCGCCGGCCCCATTTTCAATTTCCTGCTGGCCTTTCTTCTGTCCATGGTGATCGTGGGTCTGACCGGCTACCAGCCGGCCACGGTGATGGAGGTGATGGACGGATATCCGGCCAAGGAAGCGGGGCTTTTACCCGGGGATATGATCACGGAGATCAACGGCCGAAATATACACTCCAAGGATGATATCACGCTTTATATTCAGACGCACGCGGGCAAGACCATGAAGGTGGAATACAAGCGCGCGGACGGAAACGGCGGCGTGGAGCGCCGCAGCGCGGTGATCGTTCCCCAATACTCTGAGGAGGACGGGGGATACCTCATGGGCGTGCGCTTCGACGGCGTAGCCAAGCCGGTAAACGGCATTGGCCAGCTGCTGGTGCACAGCGCGTACGAGGTAAAATACTGGATTCAGTACGTGTTTGACGCTTTTTACATGATGTTCCACGGGGAGGTGTCACTGAACGATCTCAGCGGCCCGGTGGGAATCGTGACCACCATCGACGACACGGTGGACCAGGTGATCCCATACGGAAGAACCGTAGTGATTCTGACGCTGATCAATTTCTGTATCCTGCTCAGCGCCAACTTAGGCGTCATGAACCTGCTGCCCATCCCGGCACTGGACGGAGGACGCCTGGTGTTCCTGTTCATCGAGGCAGTGCGCGGGAAGCCCATCGACAAGGAGAAGGAGGGCATGGTCCATATGGCGGGGATGATGCTTCTCATGGCGCTGATGGTTTTGGTTTTGTTTAATGATGTGAGAAAGCTGTTTTGATTTTTGGCCTAAGGAAAATTGCAGGTAGTCGATTGATGAATAATTATGATCCTAAGGCGAAAGATTTGGTTGAATTGATAATGTTGTGGTGATTTTTCGTTGATGGTACAAAGTAGTCAGGGCCTGCAAGGGCCCTGGGGATTGAAATGCCTGTACCGGTATCACCATAGATATATTCAACGTCGGGGCCTGCGAGGGCTTCGTGGATTGAAATTTAAAGCCGCTGGGGGAATGGACCGGGGAGATTATGTCGAGGTCTGCGAAGGCCTCGTGGATTGAAATCCCGAAGCTTATCATGAACGATGTTGCTATTTTGGGTCGAGGTCTGCGAAGGTTGTGTGGATTGAAATATGTTCCATTGGACCAATAGCTAATACAACGTCAAGTCACAGCCAGCAAAGACCAACAGTATGTAATATAGAATATGTTTCTATTAAGGAGACTACAACATGACAAGAGAACACACAAAGACGGTAAAAATCGGTAACCGCCTCATCGGCGGCGGCAACCCGGTGCTGATCCAGTCCATGTGCAATACAAAGACGGAGGATGTAAAGGCCACGGTTGGGCAGATCCTGCGTCTGGAACAGGCGGGCTGCGAGATCATCCGGGTGGCGGTGCCCACCATGGAGGCCGCGGCCGCATTAAAAGAGATCAAACAGCAGATTCACATCCCTCTGGTGGCGGATATCCATTTCGACTACCGGCTGGCTGTGGCCGCCATTGAGAACGGCGCGGATAAAATCCGCATCAACCCCGGGAACATTGGTTCCAGGGAGCGGATCAAAGCCGTGGTCGATCAAGCCGCGGAGCGGGGAATCCCCATCCGGGTGGGTGTGAACTCCGGCTCCCTCGAAAAAGAGATTCTGGCCAAATACGGCGGCGTCACCGCCGAGGGCCTGGTGGAAAGCGCCCTTGACAAGGTTGCCGTCATCGAGGACCTGGGATATCACAATCTGGTGATCAGCATCAAGTCCTCGGACGTGATGATGTGTGTGAAGGCCCACGAGCTGATCGCCCAAAAGACCGATTATCCCCTCCATGTGGGAATCACCGAGGCGGGCACTCTGACCAGCGGGAATATCAAGTCCTCCGTGGGCCTGGGGATCATTCTCTACCAGGGCATCGGCGACACCATCCGCGTGTCCCTCACCGGGGACCCGGTGGAGGAGGTGAAATCCGCCAAGCTGATTTTGAAAACCCTTGGGCTGAGAACGGGCGGCATCGAGGTGGTGTCCTGTCCCACCTGCGGGCGCACCCGCATCGACCTGATCTCACTGGCAAACCAGGTGGAGACCATGGCGGCGGAATTTGACGAGTTAAACATCAAGCTGGCGGTCATGGGCTGCGTGGTCAACGGGCCGGGCGAGGCCAGGGAGGCGGATCTGGGCATCGCCGGCGGCGTGGGCGAGGGCCTTTTGATCCGCAAGGGAGAGATTATCCGCAAAGTGCCGGAGAACGAGCTTTTAAACGCCTTGCGGGCGGAGCTTTGCGCCCTTGCCGGGCGGAATGTCAACGAATAGGAGGAATGTGCAGATGCTGTTGATCGAATATCCAAAGTGCTCCACCTGCCAGAAGGCGAAGAAGTGGCTGGACGCCAAAGGTGCGGTATATGAGGACCGGCACATTGTGGAGCAGAACCCCACGGCTGAGGAGCTGGCCCGCTGGTCCAAAGAGGGCGGCCTGCCTTTAAAAAAATTTTTTAATACCAGCGGTTTGAAATACAAATCCCTGGGCTTAGTGGACAAGCTGGCGGATATGAGCGAGGAGGAGCAGTTAAAGCTGCTGGCCTCCGACGGGATGCTGGTAAAGCGCCCGATCCTGGTGGATGGGACCAGGGTGATTACCGGATTTAAGCCCGAGGCCTGGGAAGAATTTCTGGGTTGACGGAACGGACCGGATATAACAGGAGACGAGCGCAACAGACCGCCCGGGCATCGGCAGGCGACCCGTATTTACGACGGGACGGCGACCCGGACCGGACGGCTGTTTTGACTGAATAGAAAGAAGCATAAGCATGGCAAAACCGTTTTTTGAAGTATTTCCGGAGTTAAAGATCACGGATCAGCTGCGCGGGCTCCTGAATCTGGTGCAGGTGGAAAAGGTGACCAGCACCAGGGACAGAAGTCAGATTCGCGTGTATTTGAAGAGCCCACGTCTGATTCACAAGAAAAATATCTACGATCTGGAAAAAGGCATCAAGGACCAGCTTTTTCCGGACAAACAGCTGGAGATCAAGGTCCTGGAAAAATATAATCTGTCGGAGCAGTATACCCCCAGAAAGCTGCTGGAGATATACAAGGACAGCCTGCTGCTGGAACTGAAGCACTACAGCATTGTGGAGTACAACATTTTCCGCAAGGCGGAGATTGAGTTCGAGGGCCAGGACCGGATGACGCTGACGGTGGAGGACACCATGGTGAACCGGGACCGGATCGGTGAATTAAAGCGCGTGCTGGAAAAGGTTTTCGCCGAGCGCTGCGGCCTGCCCATGGAGGTGAGCTACCGCTATGTGCCCGCCCAGGGCAGCAAGCTGCGCAAACAGCTGGAAGAGCGGATGGAGGAGGAGGCCAGGGCCATTTACTGGAAGAACCACCGGGACGAGCTGGAAGCCATGGGCGAAGGCGGCCAGGCAGGCGCGCCCGCCGCTGTGGCGCTGGCTCAGTCCCCCACCGACGGAGGACAGGACTTTGTGGGCGGCGGCAACGATGCGGCTCCCTGGGACATGCTGCTCCAGCAGGCTGCATCTGGCGACGTTGGCGGAGAGGGCTTAGAGACCATGGGCGCCAACTTACAGGGCGTGCCGGGCTCTTCACCGGCTGGGATAGGCTCCGGGGCAGCGCCGGGGAATGCAAAGGCGGGAAATGGAAACGGCGGCATCTCCCAGGGCAAGGGCCGGGAGGGCCAGCTCAACAAAGGCGGACGCCAGCAGAAGGGCAGTTGGGGAAAGGACCGGGGAGGTTTCGGGGACCGGGGTTTTACGGTCAAAAAGTCCAACAACCCGGAGGTGCTCTACGGCCGCGATTTCGAGGACGACTTCCTGGAAATCGAGAAGATCGACGGGGAGATGGGCGAGGTGACCCTGCGGGGCAAGATCCTCACCTGCGAGAGCCGGGAGCTGCGCAGCGGGAAATTCATCCTGACCTTCGACATCTCGGACTTCACGGACACCATCAGCGTGAAAATGTTCGTGCGGCCGGAGCTGTTCGAGGAGGTCAAGGGCGTGATCAACGTGGGCTCCTTCATCCGCATCAAGGGCGTGACCACCATCGACAAGTTCGACGGAGAGCTGACCCTTGGCTCCATTGTGGGCATCAAGAAGTGCGACGATTTCACAAGCAAGCGCATGGACGGAAGTCTGGAGAAGCGGGTGGAGCTGCACTGCCATACCAAGATGAGCGACATGGACGGCGTTTCCGAGGTGAAGGATATCATCAAGCGGGCCAAGAAATGGGGAATGTCCGCCATCGCGGTGACGGACCACGGCTGTGTACAGTCCTTCCCGGACGCCAACCACGCCCTGGACAAGGGAGATACCTTCAAGGTCATCTACGGCGTGGAGGGGTATCTGGTGGACGACACCAAGCAGCTGGTGGAGAATTCCAGGAACCAGAGCTTTGCCGATACATATGTGGTTTTTGACATCGAGACCACGGGCTTCAGCCCAGAAAAGAACCGGATCATTGAAATCGGGGCGGTGAAGGTGACGGACGGGAAGATCACGGATAAATTTTCCACCTTTGTGAACCCGGACGTGCCGATCCCATTTGACATTGAGAAGTTGACCAGCATCAACGACGCCATGGTGCTGCCTTATCCCAAGATCGACGTAATCCTCCCCCAGTTTCTGGAATTTGTGGGGGATGCGGCGCTGGTGGCCCACAACGCTTCCTTTGACGTGGGATTTATCGGCCATTACGCGGAGAAACAGGGCCTTGCATTCAACCCCACGGTGCTTGACACTGTGACCATGGCAAGGCTGCTGCTGCCCAATTTAAACCGTTTCAAGCTGGACACGGTGGCCAAGGCCCTGAACATTTCCCTGGCCAACCATCACCGGGCGGTGGACGACGCGGGCTGTACGGCGGAAATTTTCGCGGCCTTTGTGAAGATGCTGCGGGACCGGGACGTGGAGACTCTGGACCAGTTAAACTCCTTAAACGCCATGAACGAGGACACCATCCGCAAGCTGCCCACCTACCATGTGATCATACTGGCGAAAAATGACATCGGCCGCATCAATCTCTACCGGCTGGTGAGCTGGTCCCATCTGACCTATTACGCCAGGCGGCCCAGGATTCCCAAGAGCGTGTTAAGCCAGTACCGGGAGGGGCTTCTCATCGGCTCGGCCTGCGAGGCGGGTGAACTCTACCAGGCCATGCTGCGGGGCGCTCCGGCCTCGGAGGTGGCGAGACTGGTGCATTTTTACGACTATCTGGAGATCCAGCCTCTGGGAAACAACTCCTTCATGCTGCGGGATGAGAAGAGCACGGTGAAAACCGAGGAGGATTTAAAGGAGATCAACCGCCGCATCGTGAACCTGGGGGAGCATTTCGGAAAGCCGGTCTGCGCCACCTGCGACGTGCATTTCCTGGATCCCCAGGACGAGGTGTACCGCCGGATTATCATGGCGGGACAGGGGTTTAAGGACTCCGACGACCAGGCGCCCCTTTACCTGCGCACCACCGAGGAGATGCTGGCGGAGTTCGACTACCTGGGACCTGACAAGGCCCAGGAGGTGGTGGTGACCAATACCCGGAAGATCGCGGATATGTGCGAGAAGATTTCCCCGGTGCGGCCGGATAAGTGCCCGCCTGTGATCCCGGACTCGGACAAGACGCTGACCAAGATCTGCTACGACAGGGCCCACGAGATGTACGGCGAGGACCTGCCGAAGATCGTGGTGGACCGGCTGGAGCGGGAACTGCATTCCATCATCACCAACGGCTTCGCGGTTATGTACATTATCGCCCAGAAGCTGGTGTGGAAGTCCAACGAGGACGGTTACCTGGTAGGTTCCCGAGGTTCCGTTGGATCCTCCTTTGTGGCTACCATGTCCGGTATCACGGAGGTAAACCCCTTAAGCCCCCATTACCACTGCCCCAAATGCCGGTACTATGACTTTGACTCCGAGGAAGTGAAAAAGTTCTCCGGTATGGCCGGCTGCGATATGCCGGACAAGGCCTGCCCGGTGTGCGGGACGCCTTTGGAGAAGGACGGGTTCGACATTCCCTTTGAGACCTTCCTGGGATTTAAGGGGGACAAGGAACCGGATATCGACTTAAACTTCTCCGGTGAGTATCAGAGTAAGGCTCACGACTACACGGAGGTTATTTTCGGCAAGGGCCAGACCTTCCGGGCAGGCACCATCGGCACCCTGGCGGACAAGACGGCTTACGGTTATGTGAAGAAATATTACGAGGAGCGGGGCAGCCGCAAGCGCAACTGCGAGATCAACCGCATCGTTCAGGGCTGCGTGGGTGTGCGCAGGACCACGGGACAGCACCCGGGCGGAATCATCGTGCTTCCCCTGGGGGAGGAGATCTACTCCTTCACGCCGGTCCAGCACCCGGCCAACGACATGACCACCTCCACGGTTACCACGCACTTTGACTATCACTCCATTGACCACAACCTGCTGAAGCTGGACATACTGGGACACGATGATCCCACCATGATCCGAATGCTGCAGGACCTGACGGGCATCGACCCGGTTAAGGATATCCCGCTGGACAGCCGGGAGGTCATGAGCCTGTTCCAGAGCACCGCGGCCCTTGGAATCACGCCGGACGACATCGGCGGGTGTCCCTTGGGAGCACTTGGCGTGCCGGAGTTCGGCACGGATTTCGCTATGCAGATGCTGATCGATACCAAGCCCAAGTATTTCTCCGATCTGGTGCGGATCGCCGGACTGGCCCACGGCACGGACGTGTGGCTGGGAAATGCCCAGACTTTGATTCAGGAGGGCAAGGCCACCATTCAGACCGCCATCTGTACCCGGGACGACATCATGATCTATCTGATCGCCCAGGGCATGGACGAGGGCCTTTCCTTCACCATCATGGAGAGCGTGCGTAAGGGTAAGGGCTTAAAGGACGACTGGATCACCGAGATGACGGCCCACGGGGTGCCGGAATGGTATATCTGGTCCTGCAAGAAGATCAAATACATGTTCCCCAAGGCCCACGCTGCGGCCTACGTTATGATGGCCTGGCGTATCGCCTACTGTAAAATATTTTATCCCCTAGCCTACTACGCGGCGTTTTTCAGCATCCGCGCCAGCGCATTTTCCTACGAGATCATGTGCCAGGGACGGGATAAGCTGGAGTATTATCTGGCGGACTATAAGAAGCGGGTTGACACTCTGTCCAAGAAGGAGCAGGATACCCTGCGCGATATGAGGATTGTGCAGGAAATGTACGCCCGCGGGTTCGATTTCATGCCCCTGGATATCTACCGGGCCAAGGCCAGAGATTTCCAGGTCATCGACGGCAAGATCATGCCCTCCTTAAGCAGCATCGACGGTCTGGGAGACAAGGCGGCGGAGGCGGTGGTGGACGCGGTGAAGGATGGAGCGTTCCTGTCCATCGAGGATTTCAGCAACCGGAGTAAGGTCAACGGTACCATCTGTACGCTGATGGCGGATCTGGGTTTGCTGCCGGATCTGCCAAAGTCCAATCAGCTCTCTTTATTCGACCTGTAGGGCTCTGTACATTTATAGACAATTCCGGCAAAATATACGAAAATTCGGCTTATAGGTTGTAATAACGCATAATTTGTGGTAAATTAAAACCATACTTGAAACAGTATTTTCACAATCAAAAAAGGAGGAATTGAGCTTATGAAGAAAACGGTATTAGCGCTGGCCCTTGCGGCCGCCATGGTCGGTTCTCTGACCGCCTGCGGAGGCGGCTCCAAGACGGAGTCCACCGCGGCCCCCACGGAGGCCCAGACCGCTGCGGCGGAGAGTAAGGAGGCGGAGAGTAAAGAAGCGGAGAGTAAAGAAGCGGAGAGCGCGGAGGCACCCACAGAGGCGGCGGCTTCCGGCGGCTATGAGCTGGCGCTGGTGACCGACCTGGGCACCATCGACGACAAGTCGTTCAACCAGGGCGCCTGGGAGGGCTTAAAGAAATATGCGGAGGAGAATGGCATCTCCTATAAATATTACCAGCCCCAGGAAGGCACCACGGACTCCTACTTAGAGACCATCGGTCTGGCCATCGAGGGCGGCGCGAAGTTAGTGGTCTGCCCCGGTTTCCTGTTTGAGGAGCCCATCTATATGGCTCAGGACAAGTATCCGGACGTGCACTTTATCCTGCTGGACGGCGAGCCCCACGATGCGTCCTACACCTACAAGACAAACGACAATGTGATGCCCATCCTGTTCCAGGAGGACCAGGCCGGTTTCCTGGCCGGATATGCGGCGGTGAAGGACGGTTATACCAAGCTGGGCTTCATGGGCGGTATGGCGGTTCCGGCGGTTATCCGCTACGGCTACGGCTTTGTCCAGGGCGCAGAGTATGCGGCTGTTGAGGACGGCGTTACCGGCATAGAGATTATCTACAACTACACCGGCGCGTTTGCGGCTACCCCGGAGGCCCAGTCCATGGCGGCTTCCTGGTACCAGAACGGCACACAGGTGGTATTCGGCTGCGGCGGCGCGGTAGGCAACTCCGTGATGGCGGCTGCGCAGGAGAAGGGGGCCAAGGTGATCGGCGTGGACGTGGATCAGAGCAGCGAGTCCGATACTGTGATCACCTCCGCTATGAAACTGCTTTCCAACTCTGTTTACGACGGCGTGAAGGATTTCTATGACGGCAGCTTCCCGGGCGGCAAGACCTCCGTATTTACGGTGGCTAACAGCGGCGTGGGACTTCCGATGGAGACCTCCAAGTTTGAGAAGTTTAATCAGGAACAGTATGACGCCATCTACAAGAAGCTGGCGGACGGAGAGATCACGCTGATTCAGTTCTCCGAGGATAACAACGATCCCACCAAGGATCTGACGGAGCTGGCCAACACAAAGGTGACCTTTGTAGAGTAATCACTTCAAGTTCATAATTTGCGGCAGAGATTTAGCAAGTCACACACAGGGTGCCGGCGCGTCCGGCACCCTGTGGTATTTCAGGCGATTAGCCCGGGCGCGGCCTGGGGCCGCTCGCCTGCACCCTTCATCCCGCCGGGCGGTGGAGGGCAGACAACCGGTTTTACACGAGAGGGGAACCGTATGGACAATTATATTATTGAGATGTTGGGCATCACGAAGGAATTTCCCGGTATCATTGCCAACGACAACATTACTCTTCAGCTAAAAAAAGGGGAGATACACGCGCTGTTGGGAGAAAACGGCGCAGGCAAATCCACCCTGATGAGCGTTCTGTTCGGCCTTTACCAGCCGGAGAAGGGCGTGATCCGGGTGAAGGGACAGGAAGTAAAGATCAAAGGGCCGCTGGACGCCAACGCCCTGGGAATCGGCATGGTTCACCAGCATTTCAAGCTGGTGCACAATTTTACCGTTTTGCAGAACATTGTTCTGGGGATGGAGACCGTAAAGCACGGTCTGCTGAAAATGGACGATGCCCGCAAAAAAGTGATGGAGCTCAGCGAGCGTTACGGGCTTTACATTGATCCGGACGCCCTGATTGAGGACATCACGGTGGGCATGCAGCAGCGGGTGGAGATCTTAAAGATGCTCTACCGCGACAATGAGATCATGATATTCGATGAGCCGACCGCGGTGCTGACGCCCCAGGAGATCGACGAGCTCATGCAGATCATGAAGAATCTGGTGGAGGAAGGGAAATCTATCCTTTTCATCACCCACAAGTTAGATGAAATCAAGGCGGTGGCGGACCGGTGTTCGGTTTTGCGCCGCGGAAAATATATCGGCACCGTGGATGTGGCTTCGGTGAGCAAGGAGGAAATGTCGGAGATGATGGTAGGCCGCAAGGTGAGCCTGACCGTGGAGAAGACTCCGGCGTCCCCCGGGAAGACCATCCTGGAGGTGGATCACATTTCCGTCAAGTCCCATCTGGAGGGACATGCAAAGCTTTTGGTGAACGACGTGAGCTTTCAGGTGCGCAGCGGCGAGATCGTCTGCATCGCCGGGATCGACGGCAACGGTCAGACAGAGCTGGTCCACGCCATCACCGGTCTGGGTGCGATGAGCAGCGGTTCCATCGCGCTGAACGGGGAGGATGTGACGAAAAAGACCATCCGCCACCGCAACACCCACGGCCTCAGCCATGTGCCGGAGGACCGCCACAAGCACGGGCTGGTGCTGGACTATAATCTGGCTTACAATCTGGTGCTGCAGCAGTATTTCGAGCCCAGGTTCCAGAAGGCCAGTTTTCTGAAAAACGAAGAGATTTACAAGTACGCGGACCAACTGATCGGACAGTTCGATATCCGCAGCGGAGAGGGCGCGGACACTGTGGTCCGCAGCATGTCAGGCGGTAACCAGCAAAAGGCCATCGTGGCCCGGGAGATCGCCAGGGAACATGATATTCTGCTGGCGGTTCAGCCAACCCGCGGTCTGGATGTGGGTGCAATCGAGTACATTCACCGGGAACTGGTGAAGCAGCGGGACGCCGGGGCGGCGATTCTTCTGATCTCCCTGGAGCTGGATGAGGTGATGAATCTCAGCGACCGGATTCTGGTGATGTTTGAGGGCTCCATTGTGGCGGAGCTGGATCCCCAGGAGGTAACCGTCCAGGAGCTGGGACTTTACATGGCCGGATCCAAGCGGCAGGATATGGCGGGAAAGGCAGGTGAGGCTTGATGAGCGGACCAAAAAAGCGGGGTAAGCAAAACTATGTGGGCGTGCTCTCCTCCGTATTTGCCATTGTCATCGGACTTCTGGTGGGACTGGTGATTTTGGTAATCTGTAATCCGGCCCAGGCCCTGCCGGGTTTTGTCACCATTTTGACCGGAGCCCTGACCCACGGCCTCAAGGAAGTGGGGCAGGTGTTCTATTACGCAACCCCCATTATCCTCACCGGTCTGTCGGTTGGTTTTGCCTTCAAGACCGGACTGTTTAACATCGGCACACCGGGCCAGTTTATTGTGGGAGCCTTTGCCGCCGTCTACGTGGGGATCATGTGGGACGGCCTGGGCAGCGTCCACTGGGCGGTCGCCCTGTTGGCGGCAGTGCTGGGCGGCGCCCTGTGGGGCCTGGTGCCGGGACTTCTGAAGGCGTATTTTAACGTGAACGAGGTGATTGCCTCCATCATGATGAACTACATCGGCATGTATCTGGTCAACTGGATCGTGAAAAGCTATAAACCCATATTCAACAACATGCGCAATGAGTCGAAAAACGTGGCTGTCACCGCACAGATTCCCAAGATGGGGATGGATAAGCTGTTCCCCGAGTCCAGTGTGAACGGAGGAATCCTGATCGCCATTGTGACGGTGCTTCTGATCTGGGTGATCCTCAATAAGACTACCTTCGGCTATGAGCTGAAAGCGGTGGGACTCAACCGGGACGCCAGCAAATACGCGGGAATCAATGAGAAAAAGAGCATTGTGATGAGTATGGTGATCGCGGGCGCTATCGCGGGAATGGCCGGAGGGCTTTTGTACCTGGCGGGTACCGGAAAGCACATAGAGATTAAGGATGTGCTGGCCAGCGAAGGTTTCACGGGAATCTCCGTGGCGCTTTTGGGACTGAGCCATCCCATCGGCGTGCTGTTCTCCGGGTTATTTATTGCTTACCTGACAGCAGGCGGATTTTATCTGCAGCTGTTTGAATTTTCCACGGAAATTATTGATATTATCGTGGCTGTGATTATCTACTTCAGCGCCTTTGCGCTGATTGTGAAGACCATCCTGACCCGGATCCGCAAGAACCGGGAGAAAGGAGGCGGACAGACATGAGTGTGATTTATTTCATATTCCAGCAGACGATGCTGTTCACCATCCCGCTGATGGTGGTGGCCCTTGGCGGTATGTTCTCCGAGCGCAGCGGCGTGGTCAATATCGCGCTGGAGGGAATCATGACCATGGGAGCCTTTACGGGCATTCTGTTCCTCAACATGACGGGGGGCAGGATGAGCGGCCAGACCCAGCTGTTTCTGGCTATCCTGATCTCGGCGGCCACAGGCGCGGCCTTCGCCTTTTTCCACGCCTACGCGGCCATTAACATGAAGGCGGACCAGACCATCAGCGGCACGGCCCTCAACATGTTCGCTCCGGCCTTTGCGATCTTTGTGGCCCGGGTGATCCAGGGCGTGCAGCAGATTCAGTTTAACAACACCTTCCGCATCGAGTCGGTGCCGGTTTTGGGGCGGATTCCATTTCTGGGGCCGCTGTTGTTCCAGAACACCTACGTCACCACCTATCTGGGAATTTTGATCCTGATTGTATCCACGGTGGTGCTGTACCGGACCAGATTCGGACTGCGCCTGCGCTCCTGCGGCGAACATCCCCAGGCGGCGGACGCTGCGGGTATCAACGTGTACCGCATGCAGTATGCCGGGGTGCTGATTTCCGGGGTGTTGGGCGGTTTGGGCGGCCTGGTGTTTGTGGTTCCCACCTCCACTAATTTTAATGCGGATGTGGCCGGATACGGCTTCCTGGCCCTGGCGGTGCTGATCTTCGGACAGTGGAAGCCGGTGCGGATCATGTGGGCTTCCCTGTTTTTTGGGCTGATGAAGGCGGTGGCCGCGGCTTACTCCGGGATTCCGTTCCTGGCGGCCACGGGGATTCCCAGCTATGTGTACAAGATGATTCCCTATATTGCAACCCTGATTGTTTTGATCTTTACATCCAAAAATTCCCAGGCGCCCAGGGCGTCGGGCGTACCCTACGACAAGGGACAGAGGTAGGAGAGATCAAGCCGGATCGCAGCGCGCCCCATGGAGGGCGCGGGGCGGTCCGCTTTTTGCGGCCTGGAGGCCGGGAAGCGTGGTCGGTCCACGCAAAGAAGACAAAGAGGAGGACGAGAAAATGGATCGGGTAAAAATACGCCCTGCGGTGGCAGCGGACGCTGCGGCGCTTTTGGAAATCTATGCGCCCTACGTCAGGGAAACGACCATCACATTTGAGTATGAGACGCCCGGGAAGGAAACATTTGCCGGGCGTATTGAGGCCATCGCGGCCGAGTATCCTTACCTGGTGTGCGAGATTGACGGCCGCATCGCAGCCTACGCCTACGGCCACCGCCACATGGAGCGGGCGGCTTACCAGTGGAACGCGGAACTCTCCGTGTACGTGGACCGGGGACAGCTGCGGCGGGGCATCGGCAGGGCGCTCTACCAGGCGGTGATGGAGATCTTAAAGCTCCAGAACGTTCAAACGGTTTACGGCATCGTCACCTCGCCCAACGAAAACAGCGAGCGGCTCCATGTGGCCATGGGCTTTACAAAGCGCGCCCTGTTCCCGCAGATGGGCTACAAGTTCGACAGGTGGCTGGACGTGGCCTGGTATGAAAAGAATCTGGGCGGACACGGGAAAGATATGGAGCCTTTTAAGGCAATAGGTCTGGTTAACCCGGAAACATTAACCCGGATTATGGAAAATTGTGCCGGGGAGATCGCAAAAGCGCTCTGAGAGCAGAATGAAAAACCGGCGCGAAAGTTGTCGGCCGGTGATTGACGTTTTTGGGTTTCCGTTATAGAATAACAATTAAAAAAGAACAATGGGGGTTTATGAGTCCAATGGAACGAGAAAAATTTTCATCCAGGCTGGGATTTATTCTGATCTCGGCCGGCTGTGCAATCGGTTTGGGAAACGTGTGGCGTTTCCCATATATTGTGGGTAAATACGGCGGAGCGGCCTTTGTGCTGATCTATCTGCTGTTTCTCGTGGTGCTGGGGCTTCCCATCGTGGTCATGGAGTTCTCCGTGGGCCGGGCCAGCCGCAAGAGCGCGGCACTGTCCTTCGACGTGCTGGAGCCCAAAGGCAGCAAGTGGCACCTCGGGAAGGGAATCGCCATTGCCGGAAACTATATTTTGATGATGTTTTACACCACGGTGGGCGGCTGGATGATCCTGTATTTCTTCAAGACGATCAAGGGCGACTTCACCGGCATGAGCGCGGAGGCCGTGGCCGGAGAGTTTAGCGGCATGCTGGGCAATCCGGGACTTATGATGGTGTTCATGGTGATCACCGTGCTGATCTGCTTCGGCGTGTGCGCCCTGGGCCTGCAAAAAGGCGTGGAGCGGATCACCAAGGCTATGATGCTCTGCCTGCTGTGCCTGATGGTGGTATTGGCGGTGCATTCCGTGCTGTTAGAGGGCGGAAGCGAGGGTCTGAAGTTCTATCTGATGCCGGATTTTGGAAAAATGGTGGAGACCGGAATCGGCGAGGCGGTGTTCGCGGCTCTGGGACAATCCTTTTTTACTCTGAGCATCGGCATCGGGGCGCTGGCAATTTTTGGAAGCTATATTGGAAAGGAGCAGCGTCTGACCGGCGAAGCGGTCAACGTGACGATACTCGATACCCTGGTGGCGTTCATGGCCGGACTGATCATTTTCCCGGCCTGCTCCGCATACAATATTGAACCCCAGGCGGGTCCCTCCCTGATTTTTATCACCCTGCCCAATGTGTTTAATCACATGGTTGGCGGCAGACTCTGGGGCACGCTGTTTTTCCTGTTTATGTCTTTTGCCGCGTTCTCCACGGTGATTGCGGTGTTTCAGAACATTATTTCTTTTGCCACGGATCTCACCGGCTGTACCATCAAAAAAGCGGTGCTGGTGAACATTGTGCTGATCATCATCCTGTCCATCCCCTGCGTGCTGGGCTTTAATCTGTGGAGCGGTTTTATGCCGCTGGGACCAGAAAGCACGGTGCTGGACCTGGAGGATTTTGTACTCAGCAACAATCTGCTGCCCATCGGAAGTATGGTATACCTGGTATTCTGCACCAGCCGCTACGGGTGGGGATTTAAAAATTTCCTGGCCGAGGCCAACGAGGGCAAGGGCTTAAAATTCCCGGCCTGGGCCAGAATTTACGTGAGCTATATTCTGCCGTTGATCGTGCTTCTGATCTTTATTCAGGGCTACTGGTCAAAATTTGCCGGATAATTGAATTGACTTTTTCGGAGCGATCCCGCTGTTTGCCGTCCCAAAACGGACAGGCCGCGGGATCGCTTTTTGATTGAATGCAATGGGGCGCTGGCACAGCTTGCGGGCTTTTGTTGCAAAATGCAGCCGGCGCAGACTGGGGAACATTGCTGTGGTGCGACGCTGATAAAAAGCTCTGTTTTCGGGAATATTACTGACAAAACGGATTGCGGGCATAAAAGAATGCCCGGGAACCGATTAGCGGGCGGCGGTTCCGCAGGTACGCGAAAGGAGCGAAGCACATGACAACACAGCAGTATCACATAGACGGCATGACCTGCGCGGCCTGCAGCAGCGCGGTGGAGCGCGTGACGCGCAAGCTGGCCGGGGTGGAGCGCAGCGACGTCAATCTGACCACCGGCCGGATGACGATCACTTACGACGAGGACCGGGTGAACCCGGAACTGATTCAGGACCGGGTGTCCAAAGCGGGATTTTCGGCCAGCCTCGTGGAGGAGGCGGGGGAGCGGGAGTCCAGGGCGCGGGACGAGGAGGAGTGGAGGCGCCAAGGAGAAGAGCTGGACGAGGTGAGACGCCGGGTGATCACGGCGGTCCTCTTTGCCCTGCCCCTGCTCTATATTTCCATGGGACACATGGTTCCCTTTCCCCTGCCCCTTCCGTCTCTGATCGACATGTATGAGAGCCCGCTGGGGTTTGCGCTGGCCCAGTTGATCCTGACAGTGCCCATTCTGATCTGCGGGCGTAAGTTCTACATCGTGGGACTGCGGACGCTCATCAAGGGGCATCCCAACATGGATTCCCTGGTAGCCATCGGCACGGGGAGCGCCTTTATCTACAGTCTGGTGATGACAGTGCGGATTCCTCAAAATCCCATGAACGCCCACCATCTGTACTATGAGTCCGCAGCCGTGGTGGTGACCCTGGTGATGTTGGGGAAATATATGGAGAGCCGCAGCAAGGGCAAGACCTCCGAGGCCATCCGCAAGCTGATGGAGCTGGCTCCGGACACGGCGGTGCTCTATGAGGACGGGATGGAGCGGGAGGTGGAGACGTCCTCCGTGACTCTGGGACAGCACATTCTGATTAAACCGGGCAGCCGGATTCCGCTGGACGGCATCCTGGTGCAGGGCAGCAGCAGTGTGGACGAGTCCATGCTGACCGGGGAGAGCGTTCCGGTGGAGAAACAGGTGGGAGACCGGGTGATCGGCGGCAGCATGAACTACAACGGAGCCATGGAGGTGGAGGTTACCCATGTGGGGAGCGATACCATGCTCTCCAAAATCATCCACCTGATCGAGGATGCCCAGGGCCGGAAAGCGCCCATCTCCAAGCTGGCGGATCAGGTGGCGGGGTATTTCGTACCTGCGGTGATGGCGATCGCTCTGGTGTCGGCCCTGGCCTGGTGGATTTTCGGCGGCCGGGATCTGGCCTTTGTGCTGACGATTTTTGTTGCAGTGCTGGTGATTGCCTGTCCCTGCGCCTTGGGCCTGGCCACGCCCACGGCTATCATGGTGGGCACAGGCGTGGGGGCCGGCCACGGCATCCTGATCAAGAGCGGCGAGGCTCTGGAGATCTGCCACAAGGTGGATGCGGTCATCCTGGACAAGACCGGAACCATCACCGAGGGCAAACCCAGGGTCACGGATGTGGAGGCGGTGGGAAAATGCCCCCAGGGTAGGGAGGAGGAGCTGCTGAGAATGGCGGGCGCGTGCGAGCAGATGTCCGAACATCCCCTGGGGCAGGCCATCGTGAATTTTGCCAGGGAAAAGCAGATGGAGCTGCCAATGCCCGCCTCCTTTGAGAGCATCACCGGCGCGGGGATTCTCACCCAATGGGAGGGCAGACGCGTGGCGGTGGGAAACAGCCGGCTGCTGGATCAGCTTCACGTCACCGCGTCGGATGAGACCAGGGAGCAGGCGGCCCGGTTTGCCAATGAGGGAAAAACGCCCATGTACGTGGTGGAGGACGGCCGTCTGGCCGGGATCATCTGCGTGGCGGATACCATCAAGGAGACCAGCCTGGAAGCGGTAAAACAAATCCGGGGTATGGGAATAGCCGTGTATATGGTGACGGGAGACAACCGGAAGACCGCCGAGCACATCGGCAGGCAGGCCCACGTGGACCAGGTGGTGGCGGAGGTGCTGCCCGGGGACAAGGCCGACGTGGTCAGCCGCCTCCAGCGGGAGGGAAAGACCGTGATGATGGTGGGGGACGGGATCAACGACGCCCCGGCCCTGGTTCAGGCGGATGTGGGCTGCGCTGTTGGATCGGGCAGCGACATCGCCCTGGAGTCCGGAGATATCGTGCTGATGAAATCCGATCTGATGGATGTGTACCGGGCTATCCGGCTCAGCAAGGCCACTATCCGCAACATCCGCCAGAACCTGTTCTGGGCCTTTTTCTATAACGTCCTGGGAATCCCTGTGGCCGCGGGCGCTCTGTACCTGTTGGGAGGGCCGCTGTTAAGTCCCATGATCGGGGGCTTGGCCATGTCCTTAAGCTCCGTCTGCGTGGTGGGAAACGCGTTGCGGCTGAAAACATTAAAACTGTGAGAAAGAGAGGAACGAGATGAAAACATTTTACTGTGAAGAGATTGCATGCGGGGGTTGCGCGGCCCGGATCGACAAGGCTTTGGACGCGGCCGGAATCCGGCACAGCGTGGATCTGGAGAACAAAACGGTGACGGTGGACGGACCCGCGGGCCAGGCGGCGGAAATTCTGTCCGACCTGGGCTTTACGCCGGCGGAACGATAAAAATTAAAATTGGTTGCCCGGGGCGCCGGTGGATGATATACTGTGTGAAAGCATTTCTTTGCTCTTGACTACGAAACGAACGGAGAACGTTGGTATGGAGAAAACAAATGACCAGGGCAGTCATGCACCGGCACAGCCTGCGGCGGCGGAGACTCCCGCGTTCCTGATAAATGGAAAGCGGGTGATTCGGATTGTGACGACGCTTTTTTTGGTCGCAATCCTGTTGGTGTTTCCCATCTATTATCAGGACTATTATTTTGATATTCCCAAAGTGAAGTATCAGTTCTATTATATCAGTGTGATTGCCATGTTTGCCGGCGTTACGGCAACGGCGCTTTCGATGATGATTGTGGATTTGGCCCACTGTCGAGGGCGCTATACGGCCGCGTTTTTTGACCGTTTCAGCCTCAAAAAGATAGGGCGCACTTTGACGGCTCCGGATGTGGCGCTAATTTGTTTTCTGGCGGTGGCCGCTATGTCAACCGTGCTGTCGGACTATGTGTTTGAAGCCTTTTGGGGAAATGAGGGGCGCTTTTCCGGACTGTTCCTGCTCCTTCTCTACGGCGTTTCGTTTTTGGTGATCAGCAGGCTGTCCGACTTTCGGAATTGGTATCTGGAGCTTTTTCTGGTTTCGTCGGTTTTGGTCTGCGCATTTGGAATCACAGATTATTTCAATCTGAACCTTCTGCATTTTAAGGATCATATCGATCCCAGACAATACAGCATTTTCATGTCGTTTATGGGAAACATCAATACATATACGGCGTATCTCAGCTTGATGCTGGGCGTGTCCGGCCTGCTGTTCGCCTCCGACCGGGGGAGGGCGCGGTGTATCTGGCATTATTTCTGCCTGGTGCTGGCCTTCTTCGCTATGATTACCGGGCAGAGCGACAACGCCTATCTGGCGCTTCTGGCGCTGTTTGCGGCGCTGCCCTTTTATATGTTCAAAAGCAGAACCGGAATCAGGCGGTATGCGGTTGTGCTGGCAAGCTTTTTTACCGTGGTACAGCTGGTCGGAGGGATCGGCCGGGCCATGCCGGGGCAGGTTCTGGAAATTCAGGGAATCTTCAGCGTTTTGGCGAATTCTAAGAGCTTGGCGTATCTTCCGGCCGCTTTATGGGCCGTTGCAGGCTTTTTGTACGCGCAGGCGTATTTACGGAACAAGAAGGGGGAGGATCCGGGGGTTTGGCCGCGCAGGGTCTGGGGGATTGTTTTTGCGGCGGGGGTTCTGACGCTGTTATTTGTGCTTTTCGATGCCAACATTGCCGGAAACGGCCAGCGCTATGGGGCGCTGCGCAATTATGTGGTGATTGACGACGAATGGGGAACGCACAGGGGATATATCTGGCGCCTGGCCATCCGAAATTACAGGGAGTTTACTCCGGTGCAGAAGCTGATCGGCTACGGGCCGGACACCTTTGGCATTCTGACTGTCAAAAATAATTACAGTGAAATGGCGCGGCGTTACGGCGAGACCTTTGACAGCGCGCACAATGAGTATCTGCAGTATTTTGTCACCATAGGCCCCCTGGGGCTGGCCGCGTACCTGGGCCTGTTGATTTCATCCGCAGTGCGGATGGTGAGACGTGGGGCCGGAAATCCATACGTGATAGCCGCCTTGTTCGCAATGCTGTGCTACGGCGCTCAGGCCGTTGTCAATATCAACCTGCCCATTGTGACGCCGGTTATGTGGACCCTGATGATGGTGGGACTGTCTGGGTGCAGGGGGAAAGACGGCCACACATAAGCGGGGGCTGAACCACTAAGAAGAGCCAAAAACAACGCAGTTTCAAGGCTTCCCGAAATTGGCAAAATTATTTCAAAAAATTTGAATATTTTCGTTGACAAGTAGTGTTTTTTGTATTATACTACCAAAGGTATCGAGGCGTGGCTCAGTTTGGTAGAGCGCTGCGTTCGGGACGCAGAGGCCGCGTGTTCGAATCACGTCGCCTCGATTCACCTATGGCCTGATGGTCAAGCGGCTAAGACGACGCCCTCTCACGGCGTAAACCCGGGTTCGATTCCCGGTCAGGTCATTGATGAAGAGGCTGTTGCATAAGCGGCAGCCTTTTTCATCCAAAGGTGCCACTGTAGCGCAGTTGGTAGCGCAACGCATTCGTAATGCGTGGGTCGCCGGTTCGAGTCCGGCCAGTGGCTTTACAGAAAATCCCTTGAGTAATCAAGGGATTTTTTGCTGTAAAACGGACAAGAGAAGGAGAAATTGTGAGATGAAAAAGTTGAAAAACATGTTGGTTGTCGGCGCGTTGCTGGCGGCCGCCGCGCTGGCGGGCTGCGGCAGTAAGGATCCGGGAACACCGCCGGAGGTGCTTCTGGACGGCACCCAGGTGGTGGTGGGACAGACCAAACCCTCTGACCTGGCGGGTGAGAACTGGGAGCTGGACGATTTGGGGAAAATGATCTTCGAGCTGCCGGACCGATCCTGGACATCGTCGATTTTTCTGGGAAAGGAGGGGACAAATTACGCCATGCTGGTGCTGGTGAACGACAGCAAGGAGACAAAACCAGCCAAGGACTGCGTGATCGAGGAGCTGGGCTTCTACGCCCTCGACGACGCGAATCAGGATTTGAACATCTCCATCAACGGCGTCAATCCCATCGGCAAAACCCAGGAGGAGCTTAAGGAGTTGTTTCCAGACCTGGAAATGGATGAGGACGATGGAGATTATCTGTTCCACTATCTGAAATCCGGGGATTACACCGTCCGGTTTGAGTACAGCAAGGGCGTGCTGTCGGATGTCGATGTGATGCACAAGTTCGACAAGAGCTACCAGACCAAGTGAGGATTTGGGCTGCGGATTTTGACGGATATCCACAGGGATTGGGGAATGAAGTATCCGGAGGAAGAGACATAATCGGAAACGGATACAGAGAATGACAGGGAAACAGGAGGCCGGAAGGGGAGAAAATCCACCTTCGGCCTCCTGTTTCAGTGTAATAGGCTGCCGACGCAGCCTGTGGAAACCGCAGAAACCATCACAGCCGCAGCCCCTTGATATCCTTAATCCGCGAGAGTATCATATTGCAGCTGCAGTTGATCACCCCCGGCAGGGGGTCGATGAGGTCGCGGATCAATGCTTCCATCTCCCCGCCCGATGAGGCCACCGCGTGGACGTGCAGCTTATTGCGGCCGGTGACCCGGTAGATCTGGGTAACGGTCTCATTTTCCAGGAGAAGTCCGGTCACCTGGGAAAATGTGTCCGGTACCGTCTCAATTTCAAAATAACAGGATACCGCGCCGTTTATCTTCTGTGGATTGATGATTGTGGTGTACTCCTCGATCACTCCCCGCTTTTCAAGGGATTGAATCCGCGTTTTCACCGCCACCCGGGATATGCCCACTTCCTTGCCGATGTCCGAGTAGGACATGCGGGCGTTCTGGATCAGCAGCCGGACAATTTTCTGATCCAGCTCGTCAAGTCCGTCAAGAAACATGATCGCCGCCTCCTTTTCTGAAATACGTTTATTTCCTTGATTATAGCGGATTTGTATAACAAACGCAATCTGTTAATTGACTTGTGTGGGTTTTCTTGATAAAATGATTGCGAAACGTAAGATGAAAATTTCGATTCGAAAGGAAAAGGCGAGATGCGGGGAGATCTGACTCAGGGGAATGTGATGAAAACCATGCTGCGATTTGCGGTTCCGATGATTTTGGGGAACCTTCTGCAGCAGTGCTATAATGTGGCGGATACGCTGATCGTGGGCCGTTTTCTGGGCGCGGGAGCGCTGGCGGCGGTGGGGTCCTCCTTCACGCTGATGACCTTTCTGACCTCCATACTGCTGGGACTCTGTATGGGCAGCGGGGCTGTGTTTTCCATCCGGTTCGGGCAGCAGAACCACGAGGGCTTAAAGGAGTGCATGTGCGCTTCCTTTGCCCTGATCGCCGCTCTGACTGTGGCGCTGAATCTGCTGGCTTTCGCCGGCACGGACGCTGTTATCGCATTTTTGAAGGTGCCGCAGGAGATTCAGGGACTGATGGAGGAGTATCTGTTGATCATTTTCTGCGGCATCGCGGCAACCTTTCTGTACAACTATTTTGCCTCCCTGCTGCGGGCGGTTGGCAATTCCCTGGCTCCGCTGATCTTTCTGGCCGTCTCGGCGGTGTTAAACATTGTGTTGGACCTCTGGTTTGTGCTGGGCCTGGGCCGCGGCGTGGCGGGGGCGGCTCTGGCAACGGTGATCGCCCAGTATGTCTCCGGCATCGGGATCGCGCTGTACACATGGCGCTTCTGCCCATATCTGCGGGTGAGCCGCAGGCACTGCCGGGTGAAATGGCGCAGCGTCCGGGAGATCGCCGGATTTTCCATTCTCACCTGCCTTCAGCAGTCGGTGATGAATTTCGGTATCCTGATGGTCCAGGGCCTGGTGAACAGCTTCGGCACCACGGTGATGGCCGCCTTCGCTGCCGCGGTAAAGATCGATTCCTTCGCTTATATGCCGGTGCAGGATTTCGGCAACGCGTTCTCCACCTTTATCGCCCAGAACTACGGAGCCAGGCGTGAGGACCGCATCCGCGCGGGGCTAAAGGGCGCGGTGATCACCGCCTTCGCGTTCTGTTCGCTGGTATCCCTGCTGGTCTGGATCTTTGCACGTCCGCTTATGCTGCTGTTTGTCCGGGGAGAGGAGACCGCCATCATCGCCGAGGGGGTACGTTACCTGCGCATCGAGGGCGCGTTTTACTGCGGCATCGGCTGTCTGTTCCTGCTCTACGGCCTGTACCGGGCCCTGGGAAGGCCGGGGATGTCGGTGGTACTCACCGTCGCTTCCCTGGGGACACGGGTGGCCCTGGCTTACGTGCTGTCCGCCGTTCCGGCCCTGGGCGTCACCGGAATCTGGTGGTCCGTGCCCATCGGCTGGGCGCTGGCGGATGCAATCGGCCTTCTATACTATCAAAAGCGGAAGGAAATGCTGTTTGACTACTGAGGTTACTCGTTAAACGGCAGCAGGAATTGGGGCATCCCGGTGGAGTAGGGCGCGATGTCGTACTGCTGATAATAGATCACCAGGCCCTCGGGGGTCAGGTAAAAGCTTTCCGGGTTAAAGGTGGTTCGCAGTAGTTCCGGGTAATCCTCAAAGTAGGTGGAGGGCTCCTGCTCCAGGCGGCGTCCGATACCGGACTGGATCTGAGTCTGGATTTCCTCACGGTAGGAGGGATTGTGGGGGTAAAAATCGGAAAGCTGCATTCGTTTTCCGGTGGAGAAATCCCAGGTCTGGGAGGTGCGCTGGGTGGAGCCGTGGGCGCCGCCCTCAAACTCATATTGGTCCATGTACAGGCTGACGATGCACCCGGAATTGTAGGTCACTTGAAACGTGACAAGAAATTCAAAGCCCAACAGCGGGTCCCGGTCTTCCCGCAGCTGTTTTAAGTCCGTCACCGCCTGGGGATACAGGGTGAAGCGGCAGTATGTCTCCAGGGATTTTGCCCGCAGCCGGTAAAAGCTGTTGACAGCCGCCGCGGCCCTGCGGCTGCAGGTGCTGGTAAATTGCGGATAGTCGATTTTGTAGTTCAGCGCGGGCGTATTTTCAAAATACATGGTATCGGACAGAGTGAGTTTAGAAATAGTTTGCATGGTAAACCTCAAAACGGTATTTTTATAATATATGGCCTGCCTGCCCTGGGTATGATTTCCTGCCATTTTCCGCCTGTAAACGCTTTTAAGCTTTCGAAATCGAGGAAAATCGTATATAATAGATGGAAATGAGTCGATTGCTTGCAGGAGGAACCATATGGACACCATGGGGCGGCCCGGTTTGGGCCGGTTTAAAAACCGCTTTCCCGGTCTTTCACTAAAACAAAAAATGCGCTGGATTTCCGGTCTGGCGGCCGCGGTGGTGGTCCTGTCCATCGCGGGCACACTGGCGGTATCCAGCTTTGGCCTGTTGGGATTTGAAAAAATTCTGGACAATAATTCCCGGGGGCTGAACCTTTGGAAGGCGGCCGGCGAAGAGATGCGCACCTTTGACGCCTACGCCGCCGACCGCACGGAGAAATCCCGGGCGGCATACGAGGCGGCCAGGGACCGCACGGAAGAGGCCGTGGCGCAGCTGCCCTTCGACTATCAAGAAATCGGCCCTGAGCGGTACGCCAGGACATGGTCCATCCGCAATCTGTATGAAAACTACCGGGAACGCCGCGACCGTTTCCTGGCCGCGCCCCGAGGGGAAGAAGGATATTTTAAAGAGCTTTACGCCCTGAATCGGGCTCAGACCTACCTTCAGTCCTACGCAGGAGAACTGGAATTTCTGACGGTTGAGGACGGCACCAGGCGCTACGAGGCATTGCGCCCTCTGTTTGCGCTGATCCCTGCGGCCGCCGTCCTGTTCGGGGCGGCCGCTGTGGCCGGGGTACGCCGCTTAAACCGCACGGCGGATCAAAACCTGGTGCGGCCGGTGGTGGAGCTGGCCCGGGATTCGGCCCGCATCGCGGCAGGCGACTTCGACGGGCCAATGGTTAAGGCCCTGGGCGAGGATGAGATCGCCCAGCTGATCCGGGCCTTCTACCATATGAAGGGCGCCACCAGAGGCTATATCGCCGCGCTCAAGGACAAGCACGAGGCGGAGAAGCAGCTGGATGCGGTCCGCCTGCAGATGTTGAAAAATCAGATCAACCCCCACTTCCTGTTCAATACCCTGAACATGATCGCCTCCATGGCCCAGGTGGAGGATGCCGCAACCACGGAGCAGATGATCACGGCCATGAGCCGTCTGTTCCGCTACAATTTAAAGTCCACAGACAGCGTGATGCCCCTGGAGCGGGAGCTGAAGGTGGTGTCCGATTACATGTATCTCCAGCAGATGCGCTTCGGCAAACGTCTGCGTTTTACCTCGGACTGCCCGGCGGACACTCTGGATCACCTGGTCCCATCGTTTGCGCTTCAGCCCCTGGTGGAGAACGCCATTGTCCACGGCCTCTCTGCGCAGAAGGAGGGCGGGAAAATCCATATCCGGGCCAGGCGTGCGGACGGGCGGCTGTGGCTTTGGGTGTCCGACACGGGCTGCGGAATGGCAGAAGAGCGCCTGGCGCAGATTCGCGGCGCGCTGGCCGCAGGGGATGAGAAGGCCACCGGGGTCGGCCTTGGAAATATTTACCGCAGAATCCACGCCATGTACCCCGACGGGGAGATGGAGGTGTACAGCCGGGCCGGGTGCGGAACGGTAATCCGGCTGGCGGTAGGCGTGGGGCAGTGACCCGTTCACCGGCGGCAGGCATAGGTCAGCGACTTGCCCGGTGGCAGGCGTGGGCCGGTGTTCTGCCGGGCGGCAGGCGCGGATCAGTGATCCGGCCAAATGCCCCCGGTCTCACCCCCGCCTGAAACCGCAAACGCAATATAAGGAGGAGAAAAGTCTATGATTCGTGTGCTGATCGCGGACGACGAGGGAATTGAGCGCATGGCGCTGTGCAGAAGGCTGGGAAAGCATTTCGGCGACACCCTGCGCATCTGCCAGGCGGAGGACGGAGCCGAGGCGGTGGAGCTGTTTAAACGGGAGAAGAGCCAGATCGTGATCATGGATATCGCCATGCCGGTGTTAAACGGCGTGGAGGCGGCGGAGCAGATCCGCAGGCTGGACGAGGGCTGCGTGATCATTTTCCTCACCGCCTACGACGAGTTCTCCTACGCTAAGCGTGCCCTGGTGATCCGCGCCCTGGATTACCTGTTAAAACCCTGCGAGGAGGACGAGCTGGTGGCCGTCATGGAGGAAGCCGTGCGCCTGGCCGGACTTTACGCCCAGGGAAGGCAGGCCGGCTATTTCCGCCCGGCCGGACCGGAAAACGCCCAGGTCCGCGACGGGGAGGAGCGGGGAGAGAGCGGGGAAAACCGGATGACCCAGGTGGCCGCCTCTATTCTGGATTACATCCGCCGCAATTACATGAAGGAAATTTCCATGCAGGACGCCGCCAGGGCCATGAACTACTCGGACGCCTATTTCTGCAAGCTGTTCAAACAGTGTTTTGATCAGAACTTTACCACTTATCTCACGCATTTCCGCATGAACGAGGCCAAACGGCTGCTGCAAAACCAGGAGATGAACGTGAAGGATGTGAGCGCCCTGGTGGGGTACTCCGACTCCAACTATTTTTCCAAAGTGTTCAAACGGATCACGGGTATGATCCCGTCCGAGTTTCGGGATAGTCAATTTACACAAAAATAGTGTATCAAAATTGTGCATATTCACATGTCAAACAAAAAAATACCGTTTATGTCAAAATCTTCTTCCCGGATGTCAAAATTTTACGGTACACATTTTCATCCCCCCGCTTTATAATTAACATGTTGTTAAGAACGTGACAATAAATCTTAACAGCTCCGGAGCAATTATAGAGCCCGGGGGATTTTTTTGCGCAAAAAAGGGAAAAACTTCACAAACGGCAATCGCGAGCTGTTGGTGGAATAGGAACGCTGCAAATATGGAACGCTGTAAGGGAAAGGATTGGTTTACATTGAATAATATGTTGAAAAGACTGGCTGTGGCCGCGCTGGCGGCTGTGACGGCGGCAGGTCTTTCCGGCTGCGGGGCGGTGACGTCGGGGAAACGTATCATCCGTATATCCCATGCCCAGTCGGAAACACACCCGGAGCATCTGGGACTGCTGGCATTTAAAGATTATGTGGAGGAGCGCTTGGGGGACAAGTACGAGGTGCAGATTTTCCCCAACGAGATTCTCGGCTCCGCCCAGAAAGCGATTGAGCTGACCCAGACGGGAGCCATCGATTTTGTGGTGGCGGGAACCGCCAATCTGGAAAATTTCGCCGGCGTATACGAAATTTTCAGTATGCCCTACCTCTTTGATTCCGAGGACGTTTATAAATCGGTAATGGAGGACACGGACTACATGGAGAAGATCTATGAGTCCACCGACGAGGCTGGATTCAGGGTGGTGACCTGGTACAATGCGGGAACCCGCAATTTCTACGCAAAAACCCCGATCCGCACCCCTGAGGACTTAAAGGGCAAAAAGATCCGCGTGCAGCAAAGCCCGGCCAGCGTGGCCATGGTCAATGCCTTCGGAGCGGCTGCGGCCCCCATGGGCTTTGGCGAGGTCTACACCGCGATCCAGCAGGGCGTGATCGACGGCGCTGAGAACAATGAGCTGGCGCTGACCAACAACAAGCACGGCGAGGTGGCCAAGTATTATTGCTACAACAAGCACCAGATGGTCCCGGATATGCTGGTGGCCAACTTAAAATTCCTAAACGGCTTAAGCCCGGAGGAATATCAGATCTTCAAGGACGCGGCGGCCCTTTCCACCCAGGTGGAGATGGAAGAGTGGGACAAGAGTATCGAGGAGGCCAAGCAGATCGCAGCGGATAACATGGGCGTGGAGTTCATCGACGTGGATGTGGAGGCCTTCAAGGAGAAGGTGCTGCCCCTTCACCAGCAGATGCTGGACAGTAACCCCAAGATCCGGGATCTCTACGAGCACATCCGCCAGGCCAACGAAAACGCGAAGGGAGGACAGACAAATGCAGACGCTTCATAAGATCCGCACGGGAATCATGAAGGTGCTGGGAGTCCTGATCGTGGCTCTGTTCATCCTGATGACCGTGATCGGCACCTACCAGATCGTAACCCGCTATTTCTTCAAACGGCCCAGCACGGTGTCCGAGGAGCTTTTGACCTACTCCTTCACCTGGATGGCCCTGCTGGCCTCCGCTTACGTGTTCGGCAAGCGCGACCACATGCGCATGGGCTTTTTGGCCGACAAGATTACCGGCAGCGCCCGGAAATGCCTGGAAATCGCCATCGACCTTCTCACCTTCACCTTTGCCGGCGTTGTGATGGTCTACGGCGGCGTCTCCATCACCCGGCTGACCATGATCCAGAACACGGCTTCCCTCCGCGTGCCCATGGGCTACATCTACGTGATCGTGCCGGTGACCGGGGCGTTAATCATGATCTTCAGCCTGATCAACGCCATGGATATGCTGCACAAGGATTTTAATGAGAGAGGGGAGGCTGGATTATGAATATAGCAGTTGTCTGCGGACTGATTATTTTAGTGTTGCTGCTGGTGATGCTGCTGGCGGGCGTGCCCATCTCGGTGGCCCTTGCGGTGTCCTCCATCTGCGCCATCCTGCCCGTGCTGGATGTGGGGCGCGGCGTGCTGACCGGGGCGCAGCGTATTTTCTCCGGAATTTCCGTGTTCAGCCTGCTTGCCATCCCGTTCTTTATTCTGGCCGGAAATATTATGAACAAGGGCGGAATCGCCATCCGGCTGATCAACTTTGCCAAGCTGTTCACCGGAAATATCCCCGGCGCGCTGGCGCACACCAACGCGGTTGCCAACATGCTTTTCGGCGCCATCTCCGGCTCCGGCACGGCGGCCGCCTCGGCCATGGGCTCCATCATCGGACCCATCGAGGAGGAAGAGGGCTATGACCGGGATTTCTCCGCGGCGGCCAACATTGCCACGGCCCCCACGGGACTTCTGATCCCGCCCAGCAATGTGATGATTACTTACTCGTTGGTCAGCGGCGGCACCTCGGTGGCGGCCCTGTTTATGGCCGGATACATCCCAGGCATCCTCTGGGGTCTGGCCTGCATGCTGGTGATCTATTACTTTGCCAGGAAAAAGGGCTACCGCAGCGCCAAAAAGTACGAAAAGAGCGAGCGGGTCAAGGTGTTTTTCCAGGCCATCCCCTGTCTGATGATGATCGTGATCGTAATCGGAGGCATCATTTCCGGTATCTTCACGGCCACCGAGGGCAGCGTGGTGGCGGTGGTGTACAGCCTGATTTTGTCCCTGTTTTTTTACAAGTCCATCAAATTTTCCGAGCTGCCCCGCATTTTCTTAGACAGCGCGGAGATGACGGGAATCATTATTTTCCTCATCGGCGTGTCCAGCATCATGAGCTGGGTGATGGCTTTTACCGGGATTCCCACTGCGGTGTCGGAGGCCATGCTCTCCATCAGTAACAACCGCTATGTGATCCTGTTTATTATCAACATTCTGCTGCTGATCATCGGAACCTTTATGGATATGACGCCTGCCTGCCTGATCTTCACGCCCATTTTCCTGCCTATCTGCCAGGCTCTGGGCATGAACACCGTGCACTTCGGAATCATGATGATTTTCAACCTGTGTATCGGAACCATCACGCCCCCGGTGGGCACCACGCTGTTTGTTGGCGTGAAGGTGGGCAAGACGAAAATCGAGAACGTAATCAAGCCTTTGCTGGTATATTTTGCGGCTATTTTCATTGTGCTGCTGCTGGTTTCCTACGTTCCCATTCTCTCCATGTGGCTGCCCGGACTGCTGGGATATGTATAAAATCCGCGATATTAGCAGAAACTGGATAATATCCAGAGGATTGACGGCTTGATCAATTTCCCGTATAATGAACCGGTGTGAGACAAGTGAAAAATTGAGCACAGAGGAAGAGGTTATACGAGCGAGATGAACACCGGACAGTGGAAGATTGGCCTCATAAAGCATATGATCGATTGACGGATAAGGCATGACCTGCGATCCTTTCGGATGGCAGGCACTGCCTTATTTTTGAATGCACTGGTCCGTTTACACAGCCTCTTCAAAAAACACAAGGGAGAAATGAGATGGGAATTGAAGTGATTCTGAGCCTGCTGGGCGGCCTGGCGCTGTTCATGTACGGCATGCAGATGATGAGCAACAATCTGGAAGCGGTGGCAGGCAACCGGATGAAACAGATTCTGGAACGCCTGACTGCCAATCGTTTTCTGGGCGTGCTGGTGGGAGCGGGTATAACGGCCCTGATCCAGTCCTCCTCCGCCACCACGGTGATGACGGTGGGCTTTGTAAACTCCGGCCTGATGACCTTAAAACAGGCCGTGTGGATCATTATGGGCGCCAACGTGGGTACCACCATCACAGGCCAGCTGATCGCCCTGGACATCGGAGCCCTGGCGCCGTTAATCGCCTTTGTGGGCGTGATGCTGCTGATTTTTGTGAAGAGCAAGAAAGTGCAGCATGTGGGAGGAATCGTGGCCGGAATCGGCGTGTTGTTTATCGGCATGGGCATGATGAGCGACGCCATGGTGCCGCTGCGGGATAACGCCGCTTTTATCCATCTGATGACCAAGTTTTCCAACCCGGTGATCGGAATCCTGGCGGGCGCGGTGTTCACGGCTATCATCCAGTCCTCCTCCGCCTCCGTGGGTATTTTACAGGCCCTGGCCATGGGCGGGGTGATCGGACTGCACAGCGCGGTGTTCGTGCTGTTCGGCCAGAACATCGGCACCTGTATCACGGCGCTTTTGGCTTCTGTGGGCACCAACCGCAACGCCAAGCGGACGACCATGATCCATCTGATGTTCAACATCATCGGCACGGTGCTGTTCGTCTCCCTCTGTCTGGTGACTCCGTTTACGGACTGGATGATTGCGCTGACCCCGGATAACCCGGTGGCCCAGATCGCCAACGTGCACACGGTGTTCAACCTGACCACAACGCTGTTGCTGTTGCCCTTTGGCAGTCTGCTGGTGAAGCTGGCCGTGAAGCTGCTTCCCGACCGGGAGACCCGGGTTATGGATGCGGATCAGTGGTTTGAGGGCCTGATGGCCTCCAAGCACGTGCTGGGCGTCTCCACCCTGGCCATCGCCCAGATCGGCGGGGATATCCGCCAGATGCTGGAGACCGCCGCCCACAACGTGGGAGACAGCTTCCAGGCGGTGGAGGGCAAACAGAGCGGTATCGAGGAGATCGAGGCCCGGGAGGACGAGCTGGATCTCTGGAATGTGCGGCTGTCCCAGAAGATTTCCAAGGTGCTGGTGCTGGATCAGACGCCCCGGGATATTCTGACCCTCAACAACATGTTCTCCATTATCGGAAACATCGAGCGAATCGGCGACCACGCCATGAACCTGGCGGAGTACGCCCAGACGATTAAGGAAAAGAATCTGGGCTTCTCGGACACGGCCAGGGACGAGATCAGGACCATGGAGGGAATCTGCGGGGAAGCTATGGATATTTTGCTGGCCGCCTCCCGCGGGGAACACATTGACCTCGCCCGGGCGGAGGAGCTGGAGCAGACGATGGACGACACCACCGTACAGTTCCGGCAGAACCAGATCGCCCGCATGCGGGTGGGACACTGCAATGTGGAATCCTCCATCCTCTATTCGGAAATGCTCACCGACTACGAGCGTATCGGCGACCATGTGCTCAACATCGCCCAGGCCTTCGCGGCCATCGAGGGCGCTCCGGTGGAGGAGACGGCCGCAGCCGCACAGGCTTAAAAACAAAATGTTTGAGCTCCGGGCCTTTTTTGTACACGGAAAAGGACTTGGAGCTTTTTGCATCCCTGTGTTATAGTAGATTTACAGTGAGTATTGAATGGACAGTAAAAAACAGGGAGGAACGAAATGCGGGATTTGGAAACAAGGTATCTGGAACGGCTGGCGGAGCTTTATCCCACCATCGCGGCCGCGTCCACGGAGGTCATCAACCTGGAGGCGATTCTGAACCTGCCCAAGGGCACGGAGCATTTTCTCACGGACATTCACGGGGAGTACGAGGCGTTTGCCCATGTGCTGAAAAACGGCTCCGGCGCGGTGCGGCGCAAGGTGGCCGACGTGTTCGGCAACACGCTGAGCAACCGCGACAAACAGTCTCTGGCCACGCTGATCTACTACCCAAGGGAGAAGATGGCCCAGATTTTAAAGACTGCGAAGAACCCGGAGGACTGGTACAAGATCACCCTTTACCGGCTGATTGAGATCAGCAAGCGGGCTTCCAGCAAATACACCCGTTCCAAGGTGCGGAAGGCCCTGCCGCCGGAGTTCGCCTACGTGATCGAGGAGCTGATCACCGAGAAGGTGGATGTCAGGGACAAGGAATCCTATTACAACGCCATCGTGAACACCATCATCCGGGTGGACCGTGCCAGAGAGTGTATCATCGCCATGTGCGAGCTGATCCAGCGCCTGACCGTGGACCACCTGCACATTCTGGGGGATATCTACGACCGGGGGCCGGGCCCCCACATCATTATGGATAAGCTGATGACCTACCACTCCATCGACATCCAGTGGGGGAACCACGATATCCTCTGGATGGGAGCCGCCGCCGGCCAGCGAGGGTGCATTGCCAATGTGATCCGCATCTGCGCCCGGTACGGCAATCTGGATATTCTGGAGGACGGCTACGGAATCAATCTGCTGCCTCTGGCCACCTTTGCCCTGGAAACCTACGGGGACGATCCCTGCGCCTGTTTCATGTTAAAGGGCGCAGGCGCTGCGGAGGGAGGCGAGGCGGAGCTGAACATGCGCATGCACAAGGCCATTTCCGTGATCCAGTTCAAGGTGGAGGGGCAGCTGATCCGGCGGTACCCGGAGTTCGGCCTGGAATCCCGCATGCTTCTGCACCACATCGATTTTGAACGGGGAGTGTTGGAGTTAGAGGGAAAAGAGTATCCGATGCTGGACTGCAATTTCCCGACCGTGGACCCGGCTGATCCCTACCGTCTGAGCGACCAGGAGCAGGAGATCATGGACCGGCTGGAGCGGGCGTTCTGCAACTGCGAGAAGCTGCAGCAGCACATGCGTTTTCTGCTGGCCAAGGGCAGCCTCTACAAGGTATACAACGGAAATCTGCTGTACCACGGCTGCATTCCCTTAAACGAGGACGGGACCTTCCGCAACGTTAAGCTCTGGGGCAGAACCTACTGCGGAAAGGAACTGTACGAGGTCTTGGACAGCTATGTGCGCAAGGGGTTTGTGGCGGTGGATGAGGCGGAGCGGGAGCGGGGCCGCGACACCATGTGGTATATCTGGCTCCACGAGAATTCCCCGCTGTTCGGCAAAGACAAGATGGCCACCTTTGAGCGGTATTTCCTGTCCGACCAGGAGACCCACCGGGAGCGGAAAAATCCCTACTACCGGCTTTTGGAGGACGAACAGGTGGCGGACCGCATCCTGGCGGAGTTCGGTCTGCCCTCCCAGGGAAGCCACATTGTCAACGGCCATGTGCCGGTCCGGCAGGGAAGCGGAGAGAGCCCGGTGAAGTGCGGAGGGAAGGTGCTGGTCATCGACGGCGGATTTTCCAAGGCCTACCAGGGAGAGACGGGCATCGCCGGTTACACGCTGATCTACAACTCCTACGGCCTGATTCTGGCGGCCCACGAGCCCTTTGAGTCCACGGAGGCGGCCATCGAGAAGGAGAGCGATATCCACTCCGACAGCATCGTGGTCAAGCGCGTGGCCGAGCGCAAGCTGGTGGGTGACACGGATGTCGGACGGGAGATCAAGGAGAAAATACAGGATTTGGAAAAGCTGTTGGGCGCATACCGGTCCGGCGCCATCGTGGAACGTTTTCCAATAAAAGGGAAATAACAGAAGTTTCCAGAACTGTCACAATTTTTATGTTGTTGCCTCCACAACCACTTGACTTTAGCTCGATGCTGTGCTATAGTGTAGCAAGTGATTGCGAGGCAGCAACACGATGTCAAGGGGGACGTTAAGTTTATTAAGTCACCCCTATTTTTTATGTTCAGAGGAGGATAAGAATTATGAAAAAGTTCATGGCATTATCACTGGCAGCGATGACGGCATTGGCTCTGGCGGGCTGCGGCTCCGGTACAAGCGCTACCACAGCTGCGGCTACGGAGGCTGCTACAGAGGCAAAGGATACCACGGCGGCTGATACTACCGCAGCGGATACGGCTGCGGCGGACACCACAGCAGCTGAGAAGACGGCTTCCGACAAAACATACATCATCAACACGGATACGACCTTTGCTCCTTTTGAGTTTGAGAATGAAAAGGGCGATCTGGTGGGAATCGACATGGATATCTTAAAAGCGGTTGCTGAGGATCAGGGCTTTTCCTATGAAGTAGTTCCGGTTGGCTTCTCCGCAGCCACCACGGCTCTGGAGGCAGGCGAGTGCGACGGCGTGATTGCCGGAATGTCTATCACCGACCAGCGCAAGGAAAAATACGATTTCTCCGATCCCTACTTTGATTCCGGTGTGGGTATGGCGGTGCTGGCGGATTCCGACATCGACTCCTACGAAAAGCTGAACGGACAGAATGTGGCTGCTAAGATCGGCACCGAGGGCTGCAAGTTTGCAGAGTCCATCGCAGACAAGTACGGCTTCACCGTAACCCAGTACGAGGACTCCGCCACCATGTACCAGGCGGTTCTGGCCGGGGAGGCCGTGGCCTGCTTTGAGGACTACCCGGTAGTGGGCTACGAGATCAGCCGCGGTCTGGGACTGAAGCTCCTTCCCACCATCGAGGCCGGCAACTCCTACGGTTTCGCCACCATGAAGGGCGAAAACCCCGAGCTGGTGGAGATGTTCAACAAGGGGCTTGCCAACATTAAGGCGAACGGCAAGTACCAGGAGATCCTGGACACCTATATTGCGAAATAATATTAAAAAAAGAACGTAACTGTTCAGGCGGTCTGCGCACTTGCTGCGCTGACCGTATGAAAATCTAAGCCTGCAGGTAAAATTCCATTGACGAAGTCGATTTTAAATGGATTTTGCTCGTATGGGTGAAGGCACTGGACAGATACGAAAGAACAAACTGTGCGGCGGCGCTCCACCACAAGGCCGGAGTGCCGCCAGGTCAAAACCCCGCAGCGAGCTACGGGGTATTTTGCCCGCGAAGGAGCTGCCCGGAGTCCATGCCATCATGGATCGTTACGGTGCGCGGCCCTGGCGAGAATAATGATTAGGTTGGGATGAGCGTATGCAGGTTATTAATGTTTTAGTTCAGTATTATCCGTTGTTTTTCCAGGCTCTGGGTGTGACTCTCAAGATGACTGTGGTGTCCCTGATTGCCGCCACAGTTCTCGGCACCATTTTCGGACTTTTTAAAGTGTCCGGCATGGGGATTCTCAAGGTGATTGCGGATATCTATATCGATATCATCCGCGGAACGCCCCTGATGGTGCAGGTGTTTATCATCTACTACGGCCTTGGTTCCGTCTTAAAGCCCTACGGCTTCTCCTGGAATGCCATCGGCGGGGCTTCCACCGCGGGTATGGTGGCCCTGAGCTTAAACGCGGGCGCCTACATGGCGGAGATCATCCGCGGCGGCATCGAGGCGGTGGACAAGGGACAGATGGAGGCGGCGCGCAGCCTGGGGCTTCCCTACGGCAAAGCCATGCGCAAGATCATACTGCCTCAGGCGTTCAGGACCATGATGCCCTCCATTATCAACCAGTTTATCATTACGCTCAAGGATACCTCCCTCGTGTCCGTGATCGGCCCCAGAGAGCTGACTCAGAACGGCAAGATCATCGCGGCCAACTCGGCTTCCCTGGTGATGCCCATCTGGCTTTCCGTCGCCCTGTTTTATCTGGTGGTGTGCACCATTTTGTCCAGAGTGGCAAAGATCGTAGAGAGGAAGGTGTCCTATGGAAAGTAAAATCATTGTCCGGAATTTAAAGAAAAGTTTTGGCAGGCTTGAGGTCCTTAAGGATATCAGCGTGGAGATCGCCGAGGGGGAGGTGGTCTGCATGATCGGTCCCTCCGGCTCGGGAAAGAGCACATTTCTGCGCTGTCTGAACCGGCTTGAGAGCATCACCGCCGGGGAAGTGGTGGTGGACGGACACCCCATGAACGATCCCAACACCAACCTCAACAAGGTGCGGGAGAACATCGGCATGGTGTTCCAGCATTTCAACCTGTTCCCCCATCTGACGGTGCGGGAGAACGTCACCCTGGCCCCGGTGGAGTTGAAGATCCTGGATAAGGAGAAGGCCAACCGGAGAGCGGAGGAGCTGCTGGCGCGGGTGGGCCTGGCCGACAAGGCGGACGTGTACCCGGGACAGCTCTCAGGCGGGCAGAAGCAGCGCGTGGCCATTGCCAGGTCTCTGGCCATGAACCCGGATATTATGCTCTTTGACGAGCCCACCTCGGCTCTGGATCCCGAGATGGTGGGGGAGGTGCTGGAGGTTATGAAGCAGCTGGCCGCCGACGGGATGACCATGGTGGTGGTGACCCACGAGATGGGCTTTGCCAGGGAAGTGGCGGACCGGGTGATTTTTATGGACGAGGGATACATTGTGGAGCAGGGAACGCCGCAGGAGGTGTTCGGAAGTCCCAGGGAAGAGCGGACCAGGAGCTTTTTGGATAAGGTGCTGTGATTCCTGAGGCGGGATAGCGCCGGATGTCCATCCGATGGGAAAATGGGGGAGGAAAGCTGCTTTCAAGCGGGCTTGACGCTGTTTTCTTCCCTGATTTTCCCGCCGTCCTGGCTGTTACCGGAATAATTACCGGAATAAATTGTAAAAAACCTCTTGATTAATTTCAATAATATGATATAATATCAGTGTTGTGCAGATGTAGTTCATCGGTAGAATATCAGCTTCCCAAGCTGAGGAGGCGGGTTCGATTCCCGTCATCTGCTTAGACGCGGCCCCTGAGTTTCAGGGGCTTTTTTAATACGCGGTCCATTGATTCTGAGAGCAATCGCCCACAGGTTGCGCCGGAGGTTCATTTTAACCCAAAAAGAAAGAGTCCGGCAAAGCCGGGCTCTTGAGCCGGAATCAGTTGAACAGAGCTTCCACCAGGAGTTCGATCATGGACTGATGGGTGAAGATGTGCAGTTCGTTGCTTCCCACGCAGCGGACGGATGTCTTTAACAAATCTTCCTTGGGAGTGGAGGCGTCGAAAATGGTGACCAGGTTGGCGCAGGATTCCACAATGGCGTCCAGGCGGCCCGCCCGCTCGATGAGAGCGGCGATGTGGGAGTCGTTCAGCTTCAGGCGGATCTCCAGATCCGGGGTGCCGGACAGCTTCTTGTAGTCTGCCTGGTCAAAGGAATATTTTGTTTTAAGTTTACTTAATAAAGTTTCTAGTTCCATACCATTCTCCTTTTGTCGAAAATCAGTTAATAATATATGGCAAAATGGAAAATTTTTCAAGTGAAAAAATAGACAAAATTAAAAACTCCCCCTTCCCGCGGGAAAAGCGCGGTGAAAGCGGAGTTGGAAAACGGAGGGTATATCAGATGGTCTATGAATTGACGCTCACGTCGGTGCAGCTGAAAACCGGAATTTTTAATCCCCCGGCCAAGCTGATCAACAACAAGGAGCTGACCTGCGCGGCGGGCATGGCGTACCGGAAGGCCGGGCTCCCTATGCCTGCGGCGGAGGTGGGGGAAAACATCGACGTATTTCGGAAACGCTGCCTTGAGGAGTGCGGGGAGATCGATGAGAATCTCCACTATGTGTTGGCTGGGTACACGGCGCCTCCGGACGAGGTGGTCACCGAGGACGCGCTGATCACGCTGAAGCTTGGGTACGAGGCGTGAGGCATCCCTTCGGAGGGAGCGCCGCTCACATCTCCAGAGTCACCAGAGTCCACCGCTCGTTCTGACGCATGATAAAACAGGGGCGTCCCACCTTGCGGCGGTAATAAAATTCCGCGAGAGACTGGATTCGTTTGTATTTCATCAGGTTGGTACAGAACGGGTGAATATTCATGATATGGGATCTCCTTTCCGATGGCTTGTATTATATGTTTATGCGGCCCGGGAGGAAATTATGAGCGCGAAAACGCCGGAAGCTTCTGCATGAGACCAGTGCAGGCTGTACCGTCATTCCCAGCGTCAGCTTTAACAAACACTCTTGGCTCTTTCTTGCACCATTCCTATAATAGAAGCTGTAAATCGGCTGAGTCCCCTGGGCAATCCCTGACAGCATTATCAGAATCCACGTATTTACATATCTCACTACTGGATAGCTGACTACCTATCCCTCCCCCAAAGCCTGAGGATCGCCCGGTTAAACAGAAACAGCACAATTCCGTTGGAAAATTCCGAAACCCGTCAGCCAATCCCAGCGGCATCGTATGGTGGTAAATGGGAAAATTCCACCTGAATTTCTGAATGTTAAGGCGGTTGGGATACCTCACAAAACGTAAACAGCTGTCTGGCAGATTCCCCATCCCCCTTTTTTCATTCCCCATGATCCGATATAATCCTTTCTCAAACGCTATTGAATATCCAGCGGTCCTTTGAGTGAAGAGACTTCTTAACACTGCCACAGACAATCCTTGAAGTCAGATGTTTTAAGTGGTCCAAAGAACCGTTTGATTTTCGGGTAGAGGCTTAATCCTACGTATAACAAACAGTCAGAGTTACGTCTGCTTTAAAGAGAGTTATGCTAGTTTGGAGGCGGTATATAGTTTATTTCGGCTTTCCGATGTTAGAAAGATGATTTTGTGCGGGTGAATTCTTGATTTTTTCCTCCTAATCAGATCAAAATCTTTTTATAATAGGAGTATCAAGCGTTTAAAATTCTTTGGTGTAGGTGTCAGAAGCACGAAAACTCCTTAAAGTCAGCTTCACAAGGATGTCCGTCGCAGACATATAGCTTGCGTTCAGCCGGAACGAGTATGCTGGCATACAAAGTTCCATAATTACTGTGGTCACAAATGGCACCTTCAGGGGAATGATTACTTAGGATAGAAAGAATACTGTCAAAAGTATTGGGCACCTTCTGGTAGTCTACAATTTTTTGCAAATTTGCGTAACGGAAGAATGCGTTGTCAAAATACCAAACATTGTGATCATAAACACGATTCATGTTTGGGTGGGCATAAAAATTGGTGGCATATAAATAATTAGTGTTACTGGTCCGAAGCTCCTGGTACCCAATTGATTTTTCCAGGACAGCACATTGACCGCTTTTTTCCAGAAGAACGATATTAAGTCCCAAACGGTAAAAATGAAAGCGCGAAAAATACTCAACCGCTTCTTTTATAGTCGCACAGTACTGTAGAGCATATCGCACAAGGGACATGCGCTCGACTCCGGGCTCCTGATCCAGATCATCGGGCATGCTGGAGCTGGTTCCAATACATAGACCTGCACTGTTCATACCAATTTCGGACTTGACGGTTCCCAGCTTACCTAATTGTACGATAGAATAACCGTCGCAGGGACAAATATGCTGCAGGATATAATCGCTGCGCTGCTCAAATTCAATATCAGTAGTTTTCCCAAGCAGCGGCCCCCGGTCAGAAGTTTTAAAAGCGATTGAACTACAGGCTGGAGTATATGAACCGTGTAAAAGAGCTTCTAATTCTTCCCAGTAGTTAAGGCGCAGAATGGACTCAAAAGGGAGTCCGCTTCCTTGAGCGATGCCAAGTAATTCCTCCTCTGCCAGGGGAAGCTGCTGGTGAAGTCGGTCATACATATCTGCACAGAACTGCTTGGCGGAAGGGGAACCTTCAAATTTTTGACAGTGAATTTGATAGGAGCGCTGGATATCTTGGGCAAACTGAGCGCCATGAGCGATGCCTATTTTCATTGGTGTTCCACAAAAATTACATTCTTTCAAATTAAAGACCTCCTGTATATACCGCTGCTGTGAGCAGCGGCAATGTATTTTGCGGTTAGTATATCATGTGAAAAGAACCGGATATATAGCAGAATTTATGCATTTACCCGCAAAAATTTGTGGTGAGAGAGGAAAACGATATGATAGGGATTCATTTAAAAAAATTTGCCTCTATGTTAAGAAAACTAGGACTGAAAAGAAAGATGATTTTGGGGACAGGTACGTTATTTGTTGGGATCTGTCTGGTATGCGTAATGCTGATGCAGAAAATATATGTAAAAGAAATACAGAGAACCAATGCCCGGTACACCATGGAGTTTACAAATCAGTCGGTTCAGAAGCTTGACCAGCAGTTCCAAGAGCTGGATCGTACAGCCTATACGGTGGCATACAGCAACTGGGCGCAGGGACTGCTACGAAGAGAAAATGGAATTGGATATGGGTACTATGAAAGTATGTATTTTCTCCAGACTGCCGCTCAGATGAATCAGGGAATTCCGATGGTTATTTATGGGAAAAATGGAATTTGTCTGCCATCATCTGTGTATGAGCTCCCTTTGACTGATAGGTTTGATGTAGCTGCACAGTCTTTTGGCATGGAGCTGATGGCGGGGAAAAGGATTATTCAATATGGAAACAGAGCTCCGTTTCTTCGTCAAGAACTGGAGTCTCCCTGGATTTTTGTTTATTATCCCGTGTTGGATTATGCAAATTTTAAATATATAGGCTGCTTGATTTATGGAATTGAACCATATAAACTGAATTTTGCATCGGAAAAAACATTTACAGAACGGTTGATTACGGTACATGACAGCCAGGGGCAGGTGATATACACTTCAGATCAGCATGTGTTGGACCAAGGGGAAGAGCTGCCGATACAAAGTAGCATTGATGGAAAATCATATTTTGTAGCAAGTCAGATGGATGAGAATACTGGGTGGACGATTACGACCGCGCTGCTTTCAGGTTCGAAAGAGAATTTGTCTACATCGTTTCTGTGGCTTTTGGTAGGGATTGGCGCCCTGGGACTGTTTGCCTTTTTCGCTGCATTAGGGTTTTCCTGTTACCTTACAAAACCGATTGTTGCTTGTACAAATGCAATTAAGAGAATCAGAGACAATGATTTTGATATCCATATTCCAAATAGCTATCAGGATGAAATTGGTGAGCTAATTGACGGAATTAATGATATGACATATTCAATTAAAATCCTGCTAAAACGGAATGAGGCCGTATGTAAGCTGTCCAGTGCAATTCGGTTTGAAATGCTTTGCCAGCAGATTAATCCACATTTCCTATATAATACATTGGATATCATCAATGGACTGATTCTAAACGGGCAAAAGGATGAGGCTGTGCGTGTCTGCGAAATGCTGGGATTGATGTTCCGTTACAACTTAAATGGGGAAGAGGATTCAACACTGGAGCAGGAGATTGACCATACAAAACAGTATTTGGAGATCATACAATATAAAATACAAGGCTTGAATACGGATCTGGTTTGCGATGAGTCTATACGGAAGTTAAAGATCGCCAGGTTTGTCCTTCAGCCTTTGGTGGAGAATTCGATTAAACATGGCTTTGCCCAGAAACGGGGAGAATGTCTGGTATCCGTCTGCGCTCAGGATGAAGGGGACAGAATTTCCATATGCGTGATGGATAACGGCGCAGGAATGCTGCCTCAGACAGTGGATGAGCTGGAGAATATGAAATGGGCGGTGCAAAAAGGAATTCCTCCGGAGCGGAATCAAACGACGGCTGGGGAAAGGCGCAGAAGGATTGGTTTGAGAAATATTTATGAAAGACTATTTGTAAAATATGGACGCAGTCTAGAGTTTCGAATTGAAACCAGGCAAGGATTTGGAACTCGGATTATGATTGATATTCCTAAAGAAAGGGGATAAGAGCCATGACGTATCGGGTGTGTATTGCGGAGGATGAACAGTTTATTCGAAAGGGGTTGGAAAAGCGGTTAGAACAGTGCGGACAAAGCTTTGAGCTGGCAGGTAGTGCGGATGACGGAGTTCAGGGGGTAGAGCTTTACAGAGCATTGTCTCCGGACATCTTTTTTGTCGATATCAATATGCCGCGGCTAAGCGGACTGGAAATGATAGAGGAGGCCAAAAAGTTAGGAGCTACGAGAACAAAATTCGTGATTATTAGCGGATACGATGATTTTGCGTACCTACAGCGCTCTATTCGCTTAGGGGTGGCCAGCTATTTAAAAAAGCCCGTGGTTCAGGAAGAGCTACAGACTGTTCTGGACGAAATATGTGCTGAAATCGAAAAAGAAAGAAAGCTTTATGGTAAGGAAGAAGAGGGAAAGCGTTCACTTTTTTTGGATGATCTGCTTCAGAGTCAGCAGATGGAGCAGCAGCTGCGGGCGCTTCCGGGAAGAGCGTATTTTTGGCGGGCAGAAGAGTCTTTAGGGTTGGAAGCTAGGGGTGGTATTGCAGCCGTAGAGAACGAGCTGAAGAAGGTCGTGCATCCTCAACTATTGATATGCGCTGCGCTGAGGGATGCACCTGCGGCCTGCTTTTTCCTGGCGGAAGAAAATTTTAACCAAGAGAATGCAAACAGAGCGGATAACTTTTTCCGTTCTCTCACCTATGGAATGGCGGCAGGCACGACGCTGGACGGTAGCGAACTGCACAGAGTTCTGGAACGTCTGGACGAAGCTCATGCAAAACGTTTTTTTGGAGAGAAAGGCCGCTTGACGGAGGCGGTAGAATTCCCATCTCATAAAGACAAGGTCGTTCATGTATTGGCCGATGCATTAGAGTCATCAGATGAAGGTATGTTTACCAGATTATTGCACAGAGAGCTAGACAGCTGCTGCTCCTCGCCAAGCTTATGCAGTACGCTGCCTCAGCTTTACCGGGCGCTCTGCCTTGCAATGATGGAAAAAATGATGGCTTATGAAATCCCGATTACAGAGTCATTGAAGAATGAACTTAGGGTGTTTGCGCTGGCAAAATTCTCATCTATCACAGTACTTGAGCAGAGTTTGACTTTGCAGGCGGAGGGGATCAACAAAAGCATTAGAAAGCGAGTGCAGAGTGGGGGATTGGCATTTCAAGTGGCTGCATATCTGCAGCAGCATTATGATGAGGATTTATCCCTGAAGGACCTGGCGAACCTTTTTTTTATTACGCCTACTTATCTTTCCAAATGGTTTAAGGACAAAACAGGAGCCACAATTACACAGTTTGTAGAAAATCTTCGTATGGAACGTGCACGTGAGCTGCTGGAATACACGAGCCTGTCAGTAGGGGAGATTGGAAGGCGTGTGGGGTATGAGGACTCAAATTACTTTTCCCGTGTGTTTAAAAAAATATATGGAATTCCCCCAAGCAAATGGCCTAGAATATAAAACAGTTAATTTTGTCCAGATAAACAAGAAGATCTATCCTGACAGCTCCTTCTTACAAAATGCTATACTGTACCTACAAACGATGAAGTGACTGAAAATAATATTACAAATTGGATGTATGGGAGGAAATGGTTATGCAGAAGAAACAAATTGCAGCAGGTTTAATGATCCTGGCTATGGTATTGAGTTTGTCAGGCTGTTCGGGAGGCAATTCCCAAAGCGCTGCAGAAACGGGTAAGACAGGGAAGAAGGAAGAAAATGTGGAATTAAGTATGATCTGCTGGGGATCACAGACAAGACAGGAATATACACAGAAAGCGATAGATGTGTTTGAGGAGCAGCATCCTGGTATTACGATTAACCTGGAGTTTACATCATGGGATGGATACTGGCAAAAGCTTGCAGCTATGGCGGCCTCTAAAGAGCTGCCAGATATTATACAGATGGATTACTCCAAGGTAGTTCAATACGACAATGGCGGCCTGATTATCGATCTGATGCCCCATGTGGAGAGCGGGATCATTGACCTGTCGGACTGCGAGGAATCTTTATGGAAAAGCGGTATCATTAATGACAAGCTGCTGGGAGTCAGCGTGGGAACGAACAGTATGGTTACTGTGATCAATGATGAATTGATGGAGCAGGCAGGCTTGGAAATCCCGGACGATGAATGGACGTGGACAGACTATACAGAGTTGTGTTCTCAGATTATGGAAAAAAAGGATGAGCTCGGCATCAAATGGGCGGATCAGTATAGTGAAGCGGCCATTGATATCAATCAGCTGACATTTGAGATGCTGGAAGCAGATTGTAATCTGTTTAGCCAGGATGGAAACAATACGTTTGGTTTTGACAAAGAAGAAGGCAGAAAGGTTTTTGTCCATTATTTCGAAACCATGAAGGATATGATAGAAAAAGGGTATATTGCGCCGTTGGCAATTCGTGATGAAATCAGTGTTAATGGGGTAGAAAATGGCTCAATTATCCGAGGGGAAACGATCATGGATACCGGCCATTGGACCAACCAGCTGGAGGCTATGACAGAAGCTGCCGGACATCATTTGACGATTATCAGCATGCCGAACCATACAGAAAAAAGAGTACAGCCTATGCGCCCTTCCCAGCTGCTGTGCGTGGCATCAAATTCGGAGCATCCGGAGGAAGCAGCTCTCTTCATTAACGAGTGGACAAATAATGTGGATATGAATTTAGAGCTGAAAGCGGAGCGTGGAGTACCAATCTCATCGAAGGTGCGAGCAGCCCTAGCGGAGACCATGGAAGAGGACTCGGCGGTTCTTCAAACATTCGACTATGTGGATCGAATGGCAGCCAAGGCAGGAGAGCTGGAGATGCCGGAACCTGCTTCTTATGGAGCTATTGAGACGCTGATCCGCAACGCGATGAAGGATGTGGTGGATAATGGGGGAGAGCCGAACGAGGTATATGATAGCTTCTACGAACAGGCGATGACAGAATTTGAAATGACATCGGAAGAAGGATGAAAAAAGGGGCTCTTTGTATGAAAACATCAAACGCACAGAAAACAGCTTGTTTCTGGAAAACAGAACAATTATCCCGGTTTATGAACCGGGATGATACCGTCGGATATGTATTTATTGCACCATTTATTATTGGATTTCTGGTTTTTACACTTTATCCGTTGCTTTATTCGCTTTACCTTTCTTTTACATCCTATTCTGGGCTAAATGAAGCAAAATGGATCGGGCCTTTGAACTATATCCGGATGTTTACTAAGGACCCAAGATTTTTAAAATCCCTTGGAATCACATTCTTGTATGTAGGCTTGTATGTGCCTCTGCGGCTTATGTTCGCATTAATTGTCGCAATGATGTTTAAACGTGGCAGCCGTGCGACATCGGTTTATCGGACGATTTATTACCTTCCAAGTGTTATTGGAGGTTCTATCGCCGTAGCGGTCGTATGGAGGCAGCTTTGGGGATATGGAGGAATTATTAATAAAGTACTGATGGCGGTTGGAATTATGGACACGGAAATGTCATTTATCGCGACAAAAGGTACAGCGTTGCTTAGTCTGATTGTCTTATCTGTATGGCAGTTTGGATCGCCGATGCTGGTATTTCTTGCTGGCTTGAAGGATATTCCTGCTGATTTTTACGAGGCAGCGGAAGTGGATGGAGCAGGCCCCTGGCAGAAGTTTTGGAAGATTACGTTCCCATGCTTGACTCCAGTTATCTTTTTTAATCTTATCAACCAGCTGATCCAGGGATTCATGGCATTTACGGAAACGTTTGTTATTACACGAGGCGGGCCTAATGATTCCACTATGCTTTATGTGATGTATTTATATGAGAAATCATTTACGAATTTCCAGATGGGATATGGTTCTGCAATGGCATGGGTGCTGATTGTAATTGTCGGTATTTTGACCTTGTTTATCTTTAAATCTCAGAACAAATGGGTTCATTATGAGAATAAAGGAGGGGTATAAAGACGATGGGAATGACGACATCCAGACGCCTGAAGCATGCAATATTCCATATATGCGCAGTTTCTTTGGGTTTCTTAATGATTTATCCTTTTTTATATATGATCTTCGGATCGTTTAAAACGCAGCAGGATATTGTTCAGAACCCTACCAGCCTTTTGCCTGCCTCCTGGACGCTGGAAAATTTTTTTAATGGGTGGAAGGGATTCGGAAATACGACATTTGCGACCTTTTTTTTAAACAGCTTTATGATTACGATCCTGTCGGTTGTAGGACAGGTTGCCTCCTCCGCAGTTGTAGCCTATGGCTTTGCTCGTACACGTTTTAAGGGGAGAACCGTCTGGTTTGCTATTATGGTTGCAACGATGATGATGCCATCACAAGTATTGATTATCCCGCAGTATATTATGTTCAACAAATTTGGATGGATCAATACGTGGCTGCCGCTGATTGTACCAGGATTTTTCGGAATGCCATTTTTCATATTCTTGATTTATCAGTTTATGCAGAATATTCCTCAGGCATTAGATGAAGCCGCATTTATCGATGGCTGCAGTAAATATAGTATTTTTAGACGGATTGTTCTTCCTTTGATTAAACCGGCTTTGGTTACATCCATGATTTTTGCAGCGTACTGGAAATGGGGCGATTTCTTTTCGCCAATGATTTATTTGACAGATATTAAGAAGTATACACTGTCTGTTGCATTGAAGATGTTTACTGATCCTGCTGCCCAGTCGGATTGGGGAGCATCTTATGCGATGGCTACATTATCCGTATTACCGGTATTGATTTTGTTTTTCTGCTTCCAGAAGTATCTTGTGGAAGGTATTTCCACATCTGGATTAAAGGGTTAAAAGGAGGAATATGATGCAGTTTCAGGTGAAGGAAAATCGAGTGACAGATTTGAAGGTGGCCTATCTAGGCGGCGGCTCCCGCGGCTGGGCGTGGGGATTTATGAAGGATCTTGCTATGGACGGGCAGATGGAAGGAACAGTAGTTCTGTATGATATTAACCGACAAGCAGCAGAGGCCAATAAGATTATCGGAAATAAAATCAGTGCTCACCCAGACGCAAAGGCAAGGTGGAGCTATCGGGTTGCGGACTCCTTGGAGGAAGCGCTGACGGGCGCTGATTTCGTAGTAATTTCCATCCTGCCTGGGACGTTTCAGGAAATGCGCTCTGATGTCCACGAACCAGAACAATTTGGGATTTATCAGTCGGTAGGAGATACAGTAGGCCCTGGCGGGTTAATTCGGGCTATGCGTACTCTTCCAATATTTGCTGAGTTTGCGCGAGGGATAGCAGCATACTGCCCGCAGGCATGGGTCATTAATTATACCAATCCGATGACGGTGTGTGTCCGTACGCTGTATCAGGTATTCCCGAAAATCAAGGCATTTGGCTGTTGTCATGAGGTGTTTGGAGTTCAGGAAACTATGGCAGCTATGCTGAATGACCTGCGAGGAATTCAGGGAGTTCGCAGAGAAGAGATTAGAACGAATGTACTAGGCATCAACCATTTTACCTGGATTGATAAAGCATCTTATAAAGGGTTAGATCTGATGCCAATATGGAAAGAATTCTGCGAAAAATATGCAGAAGAGGGATTTATAGAAAATCCAAGCGAAAACTGGATGAATAGCCATTTTGAAAGCTGTCAGAGGGTAAAAATTGACCTGACAAAACGCTACGGAATCATTGCAGCAGCGGGGGACCGCCATTTAGCTGAGTTTATGCCGCCGTGGTATTTGAAAACCCCAGAGACAGTAAAATATTGGAAATTTAGTCTGACATCCGTTGACTGGAGAGAGAAGGATCTTCAAGAACGCTTGGAGAGAAGCCGCCGTCTGGTTAGTGGGGGGGAGGTCATTGAACTTTCACCATCTGGAGAGGAGGGGCATCTGTTGATGAAGGCTCTGCTGGGCTTAGGAGATATGGTCAGCAATGTCAATATTCCAAATCGGGGACAAATGCCGGATCTTCCCGCAGATGTAGTGGTAGAAACAAACGCTCTGTTTAGGAGAGATGAAATTAGCCCAGTATGCGCAGGGCATTTGCCCGGAAACGTGCTTGCCTTAATAGAACGCCATGTATGCAATCAAGAAAACACAGTGAAGGCAGCGCTTTCCTGTGACAAAGAGCTGGCGTTTACTACCTTTATGAATGATCCTCAGGTGAACCTCACCATTGATGAGGGTAGAGAGCTATTTGAAAGAATGCTGCATAATACGGAAAAGTATCTGCCAGATAGCTGGAAATGCTAAGAATTTCAGAGGGTAATTAAAAAAGAAGGAGCTGTGAATTTGCGGATGGAGACCGTATTTTTACAGCTCCTAACTGTTCCTGGATTTCTACCGTCAGGCATGGCCTTTGGCCTCCCTCTCGTTGACAAAACCCGTATTCATGATATAATTCTTCTCAATTTTACTAATTAGCGGAACTTCAGCCATGAAATATATGGTAAAATCAGACCGGTATTCTGATTTTGCCTGGCTGTTTTTCGATACAATCAAAGGAAGAAGAATAACTTCCAGGAAATGCAACTGGCTTCCGGCGTTTTTCTTATTGGGTCCGCTATCCCGCCCTCATCCCCCCAGCGTCACATCCTGCCCGGAGTACCACTCCAGGGCCTGGGTGATGTGGTCGGGGGTGAAGTCCGGCCAGTAATCGTCCACCACGTAGAAATCCGCGTATACGGACTGGACCGGCAGAAAGCCTGAGAGGCGCCGGCGCCCGCCCCAGCGGATGATCAGATCGATGCGGGAGACGTCCTCCGTTTTGAGGCAGGGCCCTACGGCTCCTTTCTGGAATCCCAGATCCCACTCCCAGCTGTAATTGACCAGAAAATTAATTTTCATGCCCCCGGAGCCGAAGTCGTGGCGCCGGGTGTAGGGCAGGAGCTCGGGCGGGAACATGGGGGACTCGGTGTTTCCCAGCACCAGCAGGCTGGCCTCTTCCTTGGAGATGGCCTCCACGGCATCCACGCAGGCCGCGGTGAAGGCGTGTCTTTGGGTCCTGGCTCGCTTGGTGTTGTCCACGGTAAAGCCGTAGAAGGACATCTCCCGAATTCCCAGATCCCGGCAGGTGCGGTAGAGGGAGAGGCCGGGGGAGATTCCGTGCCGGTAGCCGTCCTGCTTCTCCATGCCGTTCTGAACCGCCCAGCGGCGGTTGCCGTCGGGAATGATGCCGATGTGTTGCGGTATTCTCATAATAATCCTCCGTTTGCGTCCACTGGCAGCGGGACGCTCAGTTTGATCCATAAAATACAGCGGGCCGCGGTCACGGCTGCAGGCGATTGCGTGTTGCAGCCCTTTGGCAGCCCGCTGTTTGGAAATTTAAGGATATTATGGACAGCTTTGGCGGGATTATACAGTTTGCATGGTATTTTCCGGCATGCCTGCGTGAAGCCGCAGAGCAGCCTCGGTACCGCGGGCTTCCGGTTCGGTCGTATAGAGGAAAATGCGAAACTGCTTTTTGTCCTTCATCGTCAGCGTGAGCACAAAGCAGTTCCCGTAATCCGCCGGATCCGGCTCCAGGCTCACTTGGGTCACTTCGGTTATGGGATAGAAATACCAGACCACCGTGCGGCGGCGTCCGGTTTGCTCATTGAGCATCAGACAGCGCTGTCCCACAAACTGGGTGAAGGAGGAGTAGATGGGACGCCGCCAGTCCTCCAGAATCCGCTGTTTCCATTCCTCAAAGGGTCCGAAGGCGGCGATGCGCCTGCCGATTTTCGTGTGTCTCTGGATCAGGCTGAAGCCGGGCAGTACCAATATCCAGAACAGCATGGCTACAATAAAGGCCAGGTAGACCGCGTATTTCAGCCAGATTGGCCGGGTATGGGGGCTCATGCGGAAGAAATGAATGTCAAACGCCTCCTGTTCCTCCGGCGGTACGTTTCGCAGAAAGGAATCCGTCAACTCGCGGCTGAATTTCTCCACATTCACGTATTCGGTTGTGACCGGCTCCTCCGACGGTCCGGCCAAAACCACCAGGGTATCCCTTGCGCCGTTCCCGCCGGGAAAATACCGGTAATAGAGCTGATAGACCCTGTCGTTGGACGAGGTGCCCGCCGGTCCCACGGCTCCGCCGATGGAGATCAGCGTGGTGGAGCTGGTGGTCACCGTGACGGTCTCTCCGAAGGTCTCAAGCCCGTCGGTCCCCATCAGCGCTGTTTTCCCCCGGCTGTTGTCAAATATCGCTATCTGCTCCGGGCCGTCCGCGTGATAGTAGGGCATCACCACGGACCAGTCCGTGAGCAGCATGACGAGCAGCACAAACCCGGCCATAAAGCCCAGGCTGAAAATCAAAAAGGTGGGGATGATCCCCACCTCTGTGCGCGCTGCCGCCGTTACAGGATCGCCTTTGATCAATGTTTTCATAACTCAATTCCTCCAAAAGACAGCCGGATACTAAAGTGCGGCGGCCCGGACAACTGCCTTCCCGGCAGGGAAGCCGGTCGGGAAGCGTCTGAACTGCCGCGCAGTATTATTTGGTGTAATTGTCGAAATAGCCCTGAACGTAGATCACGGGGGTACCCTTGTCGCCGGAGCCGGAGGTCAGGTCGCAGAGGGAACCGATCAGGTCGGTCAGGCGGCGTGGCGTGGTGCCCTGGGAGACCATGCTGCCTACCAGGTTGGCGTCCTTGGTGCGAATGCGCTCGGAGATGGCTTCCTTCAGCGCGTCGCCGCTTAAATCCGCAAAATCGTTGTCCGCCAGGTATTTTAACTTGATCTCATTGGGCTGACCCTCCAAACCGGAGGTGTAGGCGGGGGATACCACCGGGTCGGCCAGCTCCCAGATCTTTCCAACCGGATCCTTGAAGGCGCCGTCGCCGTAGACCATCACTTCCACATGTCTGCCGGTGCGCTCCAGCATCATGTTCTGGATGCGGTCCACGAAAGGCTGGCAGTCTCTGGGGAACAGCTTTACGCTGTCCTCGGTGGCCTTGTTGGAACCGAGCAGGCCGTAATTTTCGTTGAAGCCGCTTCCGTCCACGGACTGGGTGAGAATCTCGTCCAGGCAGACCACCTTCTTCGCGCCGGCGGCCAGCAGGCGGCGTTTGTTTCTGGCGCGGGTATGGATGTCGCAGCAGATCACCTGATCGGCGTAATCAAGGATGCTGCGGCAGTCGTTGGCCAGGATGATCTCCACCTCGGCGCCCTCGGCGGTAACCAGCTCCTTGTAGTATTCCACGTAGTCCACTCCGGTGAAGGGGTGTTTGGTGTAGCCGAACAGCTGGCGGTATTTCTCCTCGGACAGTACGTCGGTCCAGGGATTCACGCCCTTGGCGTCCAGCTCGTCCTCGTCGATCAGGTGGTTGCCGACCTCATCGGCCGGGAAGGAGAGCATGAGTACCATTTTCTTCACGCCCTTGGCGATGCCCTTTAAGCAGATGGAAAAGCGGTTGCGGCTTAAAATCGGGAAAATCACACCCACGGTTGCATCGCCGAATTTCGCTTTCACGTCCGCAGCGATCTGATCCGTTGTGGCGTAGTTGCCCTGGGCTCTGGCCACCACCGCCTCGGTCACGGCGATTACGTCGTGGTCCAGGATGGGGAAGCCGTAGTCCTTACCTGCGGCCGCAGCCAGGACGGAATCCACCACGATCTGTGGCAGATCGTCTCCCTGACGGATGATGGGGCAGCGGATGCCTCGGGATATTGTGCCTACTAAACGTTCTTCCATAATAAAACACTCCTTTACATTTATGGTTCATTTGCAAAATTCTTCTATCAGAACACGCAACTTCTATTATAAGAGAAAACCGCGCAATATACAAATAGATTTTGTAAAGAATTTATAAGATATGGTTGTAAAACGTCCCCCCTTGGCCGTAAAAGAGGGGAAGGCCGGCCTTCAGGTTAAATTTGCCTTGCAAAAAGGCGGCTGTGTTGTGTATAATATGCACGACGGGCATATGAAGCGGACATTATCAGGCACAGGTTTCCGGGCGGACGAGGGCAAAGGTTACCTGTGTCTGATAATGTCTGTCAAAACGCGGGCGCCTAAGCAGGCGTTCTTGCCCGCCGACATCAGAACATATCATTGGAGGGAACATTCATCATGGCAAATCAAACATACAATGCCGAGAGCATCACCGTGCTGGAGGGGCTGGAGGCGGTCCGCAAGCGCCCGGGCATGTACATCGGCAGCGTGGGAACCAAGGGCTTAAACCACCTGATCTACGAGATCGTGGACAATGCGGTGGACGAGCATCTGGCCGGCTTCTGCAGCAAGGTGTGGGTGACCCTGGAGGCGGACGGCTCCTGCACGGTTCGGGACAACGGCCGCGGCATCCCGGTAGAACTGCATAAAAAGGGCGTTTCCGCGGAGCGGGTGGTGCTCGCCACCCTGCACGCAGGCGGAAAATTCGACAACGAGGCGTACAAGACCAGCGGCGGCCTGCACGGCGTGGGCTCCTCGGTGGTCAACGCGCTCTCCAGCCACATGGACGTGAAGGTGTACCGGGACGGCTGCATCTACCACGACGCCTACGAGAAGGGACTGCCGGTGATTCCGCTGGAAAACGGACTGCTGCCGGTGATCGGCAAGACCCGGGAGACGGGCACCCAGATCAACTTCCTGCCCGACGACGAGATCTTTGAGCGCACCCGCTTCAAGGCGGACTGGCTCAAGAGCCGTCTGCATGAAACCGCCTATTTAAACCCCAACCTGATGATTTTCTACGCCAACAAGCGGTCCGGAGAGTCCGAGCAGATCACCTACCATGAGCCGGAGGGCATCGTGTCCTATGTGAAGGAATTGAACACAGGCAAAACCGCGGTCCACGATCCCATCTATTTCAAGGGCACGGTGGACAAGGTGGAGGTAGAGGTGGCCCTGCAATTTGTGGACACCTTTGAGGAAAATATTCTGGGCTTCTGCAACAACATTTTCACCCAGGAGGGCGGCACCCACCTAGCCGGCTTTAAGACGAAGTTTACGGCCATGATCAACAGCTACGCCAGGGAACTAGGCATTTTAAAGGAAAAAGACGCCAACTTTACCGGAGCCGACACCCGCAACGGCATGACCGCCGTGGTGGCCGTCAAGCACCCGGATCCCATATTTGAGGGCCAGACCAAGACCAAGCTGGCCAGCGCAGACGCCACCAAGGCCGTGTTCGCCGTGGTTGGGGACGAGCTGCAGCGGTATTTCGACCGCAATCTGGAGGTTTTAAAGGGCGTGATCGGCTGCGCCGAGAAGTCGGCCAAGATCCGCCGGGCAGAGGAGAAGGCCAAGACCAACATGCTGACCAGGTCCAAATTCTCCTTTGACAGCAACGGCAAGCTTGCCAACTGCGAGAGCCGCGACGCTGAGAAGTGCGAGATCTTCATCGTGGAGGGAGATTCCGCCGGCGGCTCTGCCAAGACCGCCAGAAACCGCATGTATCAGGCCATTCTGCCTATCCGCGGAAAGATCCTCAACGTGGAGAAGGCTTCCATGGACAAGGTTCTGGCAAACGCGGAGATCAAGACCATGATCAACGCCTTCGGCTGCGGCTTTTCCGAGGGCTACGGAAATGATTTCGACATCACAAAGCTGCGCTACAACAAGATCATACTGATGACGGATGCCGACGTGGACGGAAGCCATATCGACACCCTGCTTTTGACGTTTCTGTACCGCTTTATGCCGGAACTGATCTACGACGGCCACGTGTATATCGCCATGCCGCCTCTGTTTAAGGTGATCCCCAAGAAAGGGGAGGAGCAGTACCTCTACGACGAGAAGGAGTTGGAGCGCTACCGCAGAACCCACACCGGGGATTTCACCCTTCAGCGGTACAAAGGTCTGGGCGAGATGGACGCCGGACAGCTGTGGGAGACGACCCTGGATCCGGAGCGCCGGGTGCTCAAGCAGGTGGAGATCGAGGACGCCAGAATGGCCTCGGAGATCACCGAGATGCTCATGGGCAGCGAGGTTGCGCCCAGAAGAGAGTTTATCTACGAGCACGCCGACGAGGCGGAGATCGACGCCTAAAAGAGGGATGTGTTTGCCCGGGCGCGCGGCTGGTCCTGCGCCCGGGATACAGGTATTTGAGAATGAACGAACCAGGAGATTGTGAGCGATATGGCAGAAAAGATACTGAAAACCGAATACAGCGAGGAAATGCAGCGCAGCTACATGAACTATTCCATGAGCGTCATCACGGCAAGGGCCATCCCGGACGCCCGGGACGGCTTAAAGCCGGTGCAGCGCCGGGTCCTCTACGATATGAGCGAGCTGCGCTTAAACCACGATAAGCCCCACCGGAAGTCGGCGCGTATCGTGGGCGATACCATGGGTAAATACCACCCCCACGGCGACAGCTCCATCTACGAAACCCTGGTGGTGTTGAGCCAGGAATTCAAGAAGGGTATGACCCTGGTGGACGGACACGGAAACTTCGGCTCCATCGAGGGGGACGGGGCGGCCGCCATGCGTTACACCGAGGCGCGGCTGGAGAAGTTTGCGGAGGAGGTCTACTTAAAGGACCTGGACAAGACCGTGGACTTTGTGCCCAACTACGATGAGACGGAGAAGGAGCCGGAGGTGCTGCCCGTGCGGGTGCCCAACCTGCTGATCAACGGCGCGGAGGGAATCGCCGTGGGTATGAGCACCAGCATCCCGCCCCACAACCTGGGCGAGGTGGTGGACGCGGTGGACGCCTACATCGACGATCCGGATATCAGCACGGAGAAGTTGATGGAACTCATGCCCGGGCCGGATTTCCCCACCGGCGGCATTATCGCCAACAAGAGCGATTTGCCGGCCATCTATGAGACCGGCAGCGGCAAGATCAAGCTGCGGGGGAAAATGGAGGTGGAACTGGGCAAGCGCAAGGCCGACAAGGACAAGCTGGTGATCACCGAGATCCCCTACACCATGATCGGAGCGGGCATCAACAAGTTTCTGATGGACGTGGCCGACCTGGTGGAGAGCAAGAAGCTCACCGACGTGGTGGACATTTCCAACCAGTCCAACAAAGAGGGCATCCGCATCGTGCTGGAGCTGCGCAAGGACGCGGACATCGAGAAAATCCGCAACATTCTCTATAAAAAGACGAAGCTGGAGGACACCTTTGGCGTGAATATGCTGGCCATCGCCGGCGGCCGCCCCGAGACCTTAAGCCTGCGCGGTATCCTGAAGAATTTCCTGGATTTCCAGTACCAGAACACGGAGAAAAAGTACCGGGTTCTGCTGCAGAAGGAGCGGGAGCGGCAGGAGGTCCAGGAGGGACTGATCGCGGCCTGCGACTGCATCGACCTGATCATTGCCGTGCTCAGAGGGTCTAAGAACTTAAAGGACGCCCGGGCCTGCCTGACCACGGGGGACGTCTCCAATATCAAGTTTAAGACGCCCGGTTTTGAGGCAGATGCAAAGAAGCTGCATTTTACCGAGCGGCAGGCCTCCGCGATTCTGGAGATGCGCCTGTACAAGCTGATCGGCCTGGAAATTCTGGCCCTGGAAAAGGAACACAAGGAGACGCTGCGCAAGATCGCGCGCTACGAGAAGATCCTTGGCAGCCGCGCCACCATGAACCAGGTGATCAAGGACGATCTGGAAGCCATCAAAAAGGAGTTCGCCCTGCCCAGGAAAACCCAAATCGAGGACGGGCCGGAGGCGGTTTACGACGAGACTGCGGTGCAGGTTCAGGAGGTGGTTTTCGTCATGGACCGGTTCGGCTACTGCAAGCTGTTGGACAAGGCAACCTACGAGCGGAACCGGGAGACTGTGGACACGGAGCAGGTTCACGTGGTGCGCTGCCTGAATACGGACAAGATTCTGCTGTTCACGGATACGGGCAACCTGCATCAGCTGAAGGCGATGGACGTGCCGGCCGGAAAGCTGCGGGATAAGGGCACGCCCATTGACAATCTGAGCAAGTTTGACGGCGGGAAGGAAACCATCGTCTATCTGGCCGATTCCCGGGAACTTAAGGGCAAAGTTCTGGTGTTCGCCACCAGGACGGCCATGGTGAAGCAGGTTCCGGCTGAGGAGTTTGAGACCAATAACCGCACGGTGGCGGCCACCAAGCTTCAGGACGGGGATGCGCTGGTGTCCGTGACCCCGGTGGAGGGGCAGACCGAGGTGGTGCTCCGGACAAGCAACGGCGTGTTCCTGCGCTTTATGCTGGAGGAGATTTCCGTGATGAAGAAAAATGCCCGTGGCGTCCGCGGTATCAAGCTGGCCCGGGGCGAGGAACTGGAGGCGCTCTACCTGCTGGGCGAGGACCCGGTGGTGGACTACAAGGGCAAGGAGGTCCACATGAACCGCCTGAAGCTGGCCAAACGGGACGGCAAGGGCAGCAAGGTGAGACTGTAACCTGTCCAATGAAAGGGGAAATGATTATGGCAACATCCAACACACCGACACCGCACATTGAGGCCAGGGAGGGCGAGATCGCCCGGACCATTCTGCTGCCCGGAGACCCGCTGCGGGCCAAGTATATTGCGGACAACTTTATGGAGGACGTGAAGCAGTTTAACGGCACCCGGAACATGCTGGGCTACACGGGAACCTTTAAGGGCCGCCCGGTGTCCGTCATGGGAACCGGGATGGGCTGTCCGTCCATCGGAATCTATTCCTACGAGCTGATCCATTTCTACGGCTGCAAAAACCTGATCCGCGTGGGTACGGCGGGCGCGCTTATGGAATCCGTTCACGTGCGGGATCTGGTATTTGCCATGGGGGCCTGCACCACCAGCAATTTTGTGCGCCTGATGGGACTGCCCGGGGACTACGCGCCGGTCTGCAGCTTTGAACTGCTGGAGAAGGCCGTGGCCGCCGCCCGGGAAAAGGGCCTGAACTTCCATGTGGGCAACGTGCTCAGCTCCGATATGTTTTACGCGCCGGAAAAACAGGCCAAGGGAGGCATGACATGGGCCGACATGGGCGTGCTGGCCGTGGAGATGGAGGCGGCCGCCCTCGGCGCCCACCGCGGCGGCACCAAAGTCA
>OBXQ01000036.1_pt1 | contig 124262 bp, 135 predicted proteins | sample 1476641 | NCBI WGS metagenome assembly OBXQ01 (sample SAMEA2580174, study PRJEB22360) | human gut metagenome | biome: human gut; feature: human-associated habitat; material: faeces | place: Denmark | collected 2008/2010
TGCCTGTGCCCGCCCCGCCGGGCCGGCCTCCCCCTCAGCAGCCCGCCACAATTTTTCATAGGCGGAACAGGTCTTTCGCAATGTATCGTGGCGGCCGATCCCTGCCACCTTTCCTTGATCCAGCACCACAATCTGATCGGCGCCTACAATGGACTGAAGCCGGTGGGCGATGACGATGACCGTCTTGCCCCGGATCACCTCGGCAATGGCGGCGTTCATTTTCTCCTCATTCTCCGGGTCCAAAAAAGCGGTGGCCTCGTCCAGCACCACGATGGGAGCGTCCTTCAGAATCGCCCGGGCCAGGGCGATCCGCTGCCGCTCGCCGCCGGAAAGCCCTTTGCCGCCATCGCCGGCCATGGTATAGATTCCTTTTTCCAGCCGTTTCAGAAATTCTCCGCATTGAGCCCGTTCCGCCGCCGCCAGCACCTCCTCGTCGGTGGCACCGGGTCTTCCCAGCCGGATGTTCTCCAACAGGCTGGTGTTGAACAGGAACTGCTCCTGCGCGACGAAGGAGATCTGCTCATTCAGAGAGGCGAGGGACATCTCTCGCAGGTCTTGCCCCCCCAGCGTGATGCGTCCGTCCGTCACATCGTAAAAGTGGACCAGCAGCTTGGCAAGGGTCGATTTCCCGCTGCCGGATTCTCCCACCAAAGCAGTGAGGCTCCCCTGTGGGACAGAGAAGGAGATGCCGTGGAGGACTTCGTCCTTTTCATAAGAAAACCGCACATTCTCAAAGCGGATCTGCAAATCGTTTCCGTTGAAATGCGTTTTTCCTTCTTTCAGGGGCGGAATATTGAACAGAGATTCCATTTGGTCGATCTTGTAGCTCAGCTGGGGCAGCACCGACATAAAGTTCATGGCTCGGATCAGAGGCGGTCCCACGGAAAAAGACATGCACAATACCAGCGCGTAATCCGGCAAGGTAGAGGCGCCGGTGAGTACCAGATAGCCGCCGACCGGCAGCAGCACCAGCGCCACGCAGGGCAAAATGCTGGTGTAGAGGGCCATCCACAGCCAGCAGGCCCGGAACCAATCCAGAGTAAAATCACGGTAGTTTTTTACATCGGTCTCAAAGCGGTGATAGGACTCTCCGTCCCGGTTGAAGACTTTCACGACTTCCATGCCGTTGATGTACTCCACGATGGTGTTGTTCATTTTCTGCCCGGCGGCGTAGTAGTCTCCCATCTTGCTCATGCCGGAGCGGTACATCATGCCCATAGCCAGCACGCCCAGCGGGAGGGAGCAGAGGGAAAGCAGACCAAGCTTCCAGTCCGTGAGGAACATGGCCACAAATACCACCACCGGCACCGCCAGATTGGACAGCCCTTCCGGCAGGGCGTGGGCCAGCAGAAGTTCCATGCTCTCGATGTCGTCAATGAACATCTTCTTCCAAACTCCAACGCCCTTCTCCTGGATCGCGCCCAGGGGCTGCTTTTCCAGCTTGCTCTGGAGATGGAGCCGGAGGTTTTCCAGCGTATGATAGGCGGAGCGATGAGACAGTGCCAGCCCCTCCACATAAAGAAGGCCGTAGAGGACCATGCATAGAGCCATGGCCCCGGCGTTTAACAGGGTCTCCTCCAAAGTGAGACTGCCCCCAGTCAGCAGGGGCCGCAGCAGGCGGTAGAGGAAGAAATAGGGCAGCACGCTCATGGCCACGCCGGCCACCAGTACCAGAATGGAGGCATAAGTCGTCTTCCGGTGGCGTCCGGTGTAGCGCAGGACTTTTTGAAACACAGTATCACTCCTTTTTTAGTTAGTTATTGCTAACTTATTAGCGAGAAAAAAGCCTCCGCAGAGGCGTTTTTCACCCCTTGGGGAATCCCAGGGCAGCGTACCAGTCAAAGAGACGGCAGACCAAAGTGCAGTGGCGCTGGATCTCCGGCCAGGTGAAGTCGTGGATAAAGGGCTCGTAAATGGTGGTCCAGAAGGCGGACAGGACCACATGAAGCTCCTCCCGCGTCATATCCACCGTACACAAGCCCCGGCGTCTGGCCTCGGCGTAGTAGGTCCAGGTGCCTTCCGTCATTTTCCCCACCCAGTCGTGTTGGAAGTTGGCGTAGGCGGTGCCCTCCGCTCCGGTGAGCAGCAGCACAAAGCCATCCCGCCGCTCATTGAGAAAGCGGAACCACCACAGCATATATTCCTCATCCATATACCACGCCCGGATCAGATCTTCGTCGGAGAGAGCGGATGCCGGCACCGCCGTCCGCTCCTCATAAACAGCATCCAAATCCGCCACCGTATCCGCCACCACAGCGCGAAACAGCTCCTCTTTTCCGGCGTAACGCTTATAAAGGGCGCCGGTTGTCACCCCAGCCCGCTGGCAGATGGATTTCAGGGAAGCCTTCTCAAAGCCCAGCGTCCGGAACTCCTCTTTGGCGCTGTCCATGATCCGAGGGTCAATGGAAGTATCCGGTTTTGCCATAACATCCCTCCCAATGATTGATAATTTGATTACCGATAATCTAATTATCAATATAGCATCACTTTCTATCACTGTCAAGGAGAAATCCTCTCTTGACAAACTTGCTTTTTGGTTGTATATTCAAAACATCGTTATGAAACAGTGTTTTGAATTGAGAGGTGATACCATGGCAAAGCAGATCGAAGGGGTCTATGAAAATGTACTCCGCTGCGCCCGTCGGGAATTTTTGGAAAAAGGCTTTGCTCTGGCCTCCCTGCGGGACATCGCCAAGGCGGCGGGAACCAGCACCGGCTCCATCTATACCCGCTTTACCGACAAGGCTGGATTGTTCCGCGCCCTGGTGGAGCCTGCTGCCGGAGAGCTGAAGCGCCGTTTTTTGGAGATTCAGGAGTCTTTTCACCGGTTTGACGGCCAAACCCAGCAGGAGGAGATGGGGCGTTACACTGCCCATGCCCAGGAGGGACTGTTTGACTACATCTATGAGCACCTGCCGGAGTTTGAACTGCTGCTCCGCCGGGCCGCCGGGACGGAATATGCCCACTATATTGACGAGTTGGTGGAGATCGAAGTCAGTTACACCTACAAATACATGGAGGTCATCGGCTGTGAGAGCGTCCGCTCCGGTCAGGTCACCGAGGACTTGATCCATATCGTTACCACCGCCTACTTCAACGGAATGTTTGAGCCGGTGCGGCACCGCATGGATAAGGCCCGGGCGCTCCACTATATCCGCCAGCTCAACCGCTATCACATGGCAGGATTTGAGACGATCTTTCATCCCGAAAATTTCCGGTAGTGCAAAAGGCCGCTTTCCCGGCGGCCTTTTCATAGAACCAAAGGTTAGCAATAACTAACTAAAGGAGGCTTATTTATGCAGAAAACGCAAAGCCCGCTGCTGCGGCTGTGGCAGCTGGGCAGGGAACATCACGGCGGCCTGATTGCCGCCATCTTCTGCGCGGTGGCGGGTGTCCTGCTGGGGCTGCTGCCGTATCTCTCAGCGGGGCACATCCTGGTAGCGCTTCTGACCGGGCAGCAGGACTGGAACTTCTATCTTCTGTGGTGTATGGTGGCTCTGGGGGGCTATCTGGCCAAAACCCTGCTTTACAATCTGGCACTTTCCCTCTCCCACAAGGCCACCTTTCAGATCCTGCGGGACATCCGGAAGATGGTTCTGTCTAAAATGCCCCGCTTACCCTTGGGAGACATTCTGGACACCTCCAGCGGACGGCTCAAACAAATCGTGGTAGATCAGGTGGAGAGTATGGAGACGACGCTGGCCCATCTGCTGCCAGAGATGACCTCCAATCTGCTGGCACCGGTATGCGTTCTCGTGTATCTGTTCACGCTGGACTGGCGCATGGCATTGCTGAGTCTGGTGTCTATTCCTGTGGGCATGGCTTTTATGATGGCCATTATGGGCAGCTATGGCAAGGACTATCAGGGGGCGGTGGAGACGACCCAGGCCATGAACGAGACCATTGTGGAGTACATCGGCGGCATTGAGGTCATCAAGGCCTTCAATCAGGGAAAGAACTCCTATGAGAAGTTCTCTTCCCGGGTACGGGCCAATGCCGCCTACTATTACAACTGGATGAAGAAATGCCAGTTTGGGATGGCTCTGGCCTATGCCATCGCGCCCACCACCCTTATCACGGTGCTGCCTGTGGGCTGGATCTTCTACACTGGCGGCAGTTTGTCCGCAGAGGTATTTCTCACCACCATCATCCTGTCCATGAGTATTGTGGGACCTCTCATTGCCGCCATGGGCTTTGTGGATAATCTTGCCAAGGTAGGTACCATCGTAGGTTCGGTGGATGAGATCCTGCTGAAACCGGAGCAGGATCACGGAACACAGCCGGCACAGCTGGGAAAACCGGATATCGCCTTGGATCATGTCTCCTTTGGATATGCCCAAGACAAGGAGATCCTCCACAACATCTCCCTCACCATTCCGGCCGGCAGCCTCACCGCTTTGGTTGGACCCTCCGGTTCGGGCAAGTCCACCATCGCCAAGCTCATCGCCGGTTTCTGGGATGTGACCGAGGGCCGCATCACCCTGGGCGGCGTGGAGGAAAGCTGTATCCCTCTGGAACAACTCTACGACCAGGTGGCCTTTGTCTCTCAGGACAATTACCTCTTTGATGATACCATCCGGGAAAACATCCGCATGGGCCGGGTAAATGCCACGGATCAAGAAGTGGAACAAGTCGCCAAAGCCGCCGGATGCGACGGCTTCATCCGCCAGTTGGAGCATGGCTATGACACCCGGGTGGGCGGCGGAGGCGCCCATCTCTCCGGAGGAGAGCGGCAGCGTATCGCTATCGCCCGGGCCATGCTGAAAAACGCCCCTGTGGTGATTCTGGACGAGGCCACCGCCTACATTGATCCGGAGAATGAAGCGGTGGTCCAGCGGGCAGTGGCAAAACTGGTGGAGGGTAAGACGGTCATCGTCATTGCCCACCGCCTGTCCACCATCACCGGCGCAGATCAGATCGTGGTGGTGAAGGATGGAAGCATCGAGGCACAGGGCAGACATGAAGAACTGTTGCGCCATTGCCCGTTGTACGCCGATCTGTGGCAGGCTCACATGGGTGTAAAGGAGGGAGAAACGGTATGATCGAGACATTCAGAGGTATCTGGCGGTTTGCCGGTGAGGAACAGCGCAACATCCGGCGCTCGGTGATCGCCTGCTTTTTCAACGCGGTGTTCCATATGTTTGAGATCGCCGCCATCTACTACACCATCTTGGCTCTGCTGGATGGAAAAACCGGCCCTGCCACGGCGTGGCAGGCGCTGGGTCTGTTGGCAGTCAGTATTCTGGGCAGCGCCGTGACCAAGTATTTCTCCCAGCTTCAGCAGACCCACGCCGGGTACTTCATGGCGGCCAATAAGCGCGTGGCCATCGGGCAGCGGATGAAATCCGTCCCCATGGGCTACTTCAACGACAACAGCCTGGGAGAGCTCACCGGGGTCTGCACCACTGTACTGGACAATGTGGAGACTGTGGCCCCCATGGTGTTGGTGACCATGCTGGGCGGGATGCTCAACGCTCTGGTCTTTACGGTGATGATCCTGATTTTTGACTGGCGGATCGGTCTTATTGTGGTGGCGGCCACCGTGGTTTATCTGTTCATCACCTCTGCCATGGAGCAAAAATCCGCCTCGCTCGCCCCGCACCGTCAGAAATCCGAGGCCAAGCTGGTTGAGGCGGTACTGGAGTATGTGCAGGGCATGAGCGTGGTGAAGTCCTTCAACCTCACCGGACGGGGTGACCGCACCTTGCAGGAAGCACTGGAATACAACTGCCGTAGCAACCTGAACATCGAAAAGATGTTCACCCCTTATATTATGGCGCAGGGGATCGTACTCCAGCTGGGAAGCGTGGCCATGATGCTCTCGGCGGTATGGTTCTATCTTTCCGGGACCATGATCCTGGCCAACGCCCTGATGGTGGTCATCATGTCCTTTCTGGTCTTTGCTCAGATCTCCTCGGCGGGCAGCGGTATGTCCTTGCTGCGTATCGTCAGCAGCTGCATGGCTCATGCCGATGAGACGGACGCTATGCCTCAGCTGGCAGAGACCGGTCGAGCCGGCATGCCTAGGGATCACGGCATTACTTTCGACCATGTTTCGTTCTCTTATGACCAGCGGCCCATCCTGCGGGATGTATCCTTCACCATCCCGGACAGAACCACCACCGCCATCGTGGGCCCCAGCGGCTCCGGGAAAACCACACTGTGTAATCTCATCGCCCGGTTCTGGGATGTGGAGAGCGGCGCCGTCCTTGTGGGCGGTCAGAATGTGAAGGACTATACCCTGGAGGGCCTGATGGATCAGATCTCCATGGTATTCCAGAAGGTCTATCTCTTTGCCGACACGGTGGAAAACAACATCAAGTTTGGATGCCCCAATGCCACCCACGAGGAAGTGGTGGCTGCGGCGAAGAAAGCCTGTTGCCACGACTTCATTCTCACCCTGCCCCAAGGCTATGACACCGTCATCGGCGAGGGTGGTTCCAGCCTTTCCGGCGGCGAGAAGCAGCGCATCTCCATTGCCCGGGCCATCCTGAAAGACGCCCCCATCGTAATCCTGGACGAGGCCACCGCCAATGTGGACCCGGAGAATGAGGACCGGCTACAGAAGGCCATCGAAGCCCTGACCCGGGACAAGACCATTCTGATGATCGCTCACCGGCTGAAGACGGTCCGTAACGCCGACCAGATCCTGGTGCTGGACGGCGGACAGATCGTTCAGCGAGGCACACACAGCCAGCTCATGGCCCAGGAGGGCTTGTATCAAGCGTTCGTATCTGGCCGTGAAGAGTCCGGTCAGTGGAAGCTCTAAGAGGAGGAGCGCCTAAACCATCATGAAAAGAGGAGTGCCGCCACCGGATACATTCCGGTGGCGGCACTCCCTTTCTTTTTACAATGTTAATCAGTCGTCCTCCAACAGTTTGGAGGGCTGAATCTTCAATACTTGGGCAATTTTGAACAGGGTCTCCAAGGATACACCCCGAATTGTTCCTGTTCCTTCTACCTGGCCGACAAAATTAACACTTTTTCCGATCCGTTCAGCAAGAACCTCCTGTGTCAATCCTGCCTTTTTTCTGTAATAGGCGATTTTTAAGCCCAGAGTGATATATCGTTCCGGAAACTCTGTCTGCATCACTTCACCTCCCAACATTATGCTACCAACAGAACAGTTAAAATATAATTGAAACCAATTAGAGGATTATTTACTTTAAGTAAATGTTTATATATAATAAGAGGTGGAACATTTACTTAAGGGAGCTGTTGGTCAGAAAATGCCAACGAGAACGACATGGATCTATTTACCGTCAGTTTCTTTGGACATCGGATCGTTCCGGAATTTCGGGAAGCGGAAGAGCGTGTGGAGTCGCTGATCCACACATTGCTTTTGGAAAAGGAATATGTGGAGTTTCTGGTTGGCCGTAACGGAGACTTTGATCAGATTGTCTCTTCTGCCGTCAAGCGCCAACAGCGCCGTGTGCGGGATGACAATAGCGCCCTGATTTTGGTACTTCCGTATCCGACGGCAGAGCTACGGGACAATCTGGAGAACTTTGAAGCATATTATGATGAAATTGAACTGTGCAGCGCCGCCGCTGGCAGCCATCCGAAGGGTGCCATTCAGATTCGCAACCGGCAGATGGTGGATCGAAGCGACCTTGTGGTATTCTGTGTGGATCATTCCAGCGGCGGAGCATATCAAACTCTGCGTTACGCCCAGAGAAAGAAAAAAGAAACCCTGAATCTCGCACACTTTGAAGGTTACAGGTGAGAGTTTGCGTGACACTCTACACAGCTGATAGGAAAATTAACTGTCCCTAACGGAAAATGACTTGACTGGTTAGCGACGGCTAACTATAATCAAGCATAGAGTATCATACCTTTTGAAAGGCGACTATAGAAAAATGTAAAATTGATAAGGGCTCTGTACCGGAGATTCTTATACAGTGTTCGGTTGCACCTGTTAGCCACTGGCAAAGCTGACCGACAGATCGATGTGCCTCCGAATCATCCGGATCGACTTTGCAGAAAACCACTGCGGCAAGATTGGAGGAGAATATGCCGATTGAACTATGGCAAGGGCTACTGATTCCCTTTGCCGGGACGACGCTGGGGGCGGCCTGCGTCTTTTTTATGCGGAACAATTTGGGTGAGATGGTACAGCGTGCGCTCACCGGCTTTGCGGCGGGGGTCATGGTGGCGGCTTCCATCTGGAGCCTGCTGCTGCCCGCGATGGAGCAGGCAGCGGACATGGGGCGGTGGTCCTTTGTCCCCGCCGTTGTGGGTTTCTGGCTGGGAATCTTTTTCTTGCTGGGGCTGGATCGGCTGATCCCGCATCTGCACCGCGGCAGCGCGGAGGCCGAGGGCATCAAAAGCAGTCTTGGAAAAACAACCATGCTGACCTTGGCTGTGGCGCTGCACAATATTCCGGAAGGAATGGCGGTCGGGGCGGTCTATGCCGGGTGGCTCTACGGAGACAGCGGTATCACGCTGGCGGGGGCGCTGGCTCTTTCTCTGGGAATTGCCATTCAGAACTTCCCGGAGGGCGCGATCATTTCCATGCCCCTGAAAGCGGAGGGGGTCTCCAAATCCCGCTCCTTCCTGTATGGGACGCTGTCCGGCGCAGTGGAGCCCATAGGTGCGATTCTGACCATCCTTCTGGCGGGGATTTTGGTTCCGGTACTGCCTTACGCCCTGAGCTTTGCCGCCGGAGCGATGGTCTATGTGGTAGTGGAAGAATTGATCCCGGAGATGTCAGTGGGAAAGCACTCCAATATAGGGACTATTCTGTTTGCAGTCGGTTTTACCCTCATGATGACGCTGGATGTGGCGCTGGGTGCTTGAGTGAGTGAAGGTGAAAAAATGGGACAAGAAGAGCGGATTCAAAACGCCTACCGGGGATTGGGAGGCAAACGGACATTTTATGATGGCATGATCACCTGTTCCACCCTGTTAGGCCGGGCGGTGTGCAGTCTGGTATGGGAAATGGGCCGTGCGGAAACCCAGGACTACCTTTGCGCCGCCCTTTCCGGAATACCGGAGGGTTTTTCCGGAAGACTGCTGGAAGTCCCCGTGGGTACCGGCATACTGACCATGCCCCTCTATCGGGAAATGCCGGAGGCGGAGATCACCTGCCTGGATTACTCGCCGGAGATGCTGGAGCGGGCAAAATCCCGGGGCGAGGGACTTGCCCATGTGCGCTTTCAGCAGGGGGATGTGGGGGCGCTGCCCTTTGGGAACAGCAGCTTCGACATCGTGCTCTCGCTCAACGGCTTTCATGCGTTCCCGGACAAAGAGGCCGCTTGGCGGGAGATCTTTCGTGTACTGCGGCCCGGCGGGACCTTCTGCGGCTGCTTCTATGTGCGGGGACAAAACCGCCGCACGGACTGGCTAATCCGCAGGCTGTATGTGCCAAAGGGCTGGTTCACCCCGCCCTTTGAGACGGCGGAGAGCCTGCGGCGGCGTCTGGAGGAAACATTCGGGCCGGCAAAGGTTCGCACCGTTCAGGGCATAGCCTCTTTTGTCTGCCGGAAGGCGAAGGAGAAACACCCGTAAACGAATTGTACACAAATATTGAACAACAGGAGGAAAATCAAATGCAGCAAAAGCGTAATCAACAAGCAGAAATTCGTCTCGGCAGTCACGGCGAAGACTACGGGAGCTGGATGTCCAATCCCGTGTTCTATATTATCGGCGGCATCACGGCTCTGGCCGTGGTTTTGGCCATACTCTCCTTTTCGGTGTTCCACATCACAGCTCTCGGCGTTCTGTTCTCAGTTGTTACGGCGGCGCTGGCAGCCCTGCTGGTCTGGATCACATGGATCAGGCGCCAGTATGCCTTTGGCGGCGGCGGGATTATGGAACAGGTTCACCGGGTCGTTCTCTCTCATCTGGACTATGACGGCCAGGGCAGTCTCTTGGAAGTCGGCTGCGGCTCCGGAGCCCTGTCGATTCGTGCGGCCCTGACTTGGCCGGAGTCAAAGGTCACTGGCATGGACTACTGGGGAGCTGTTTACAATTACAGCAAGGCCCTCTGTGAGAAAAACGCCGCAAGTGAAGGCGTGGCCTCCCGGTGTGTGTTCCGGCATGGCGACGCCAATCATCTGGATTTCCCCGATGAGAGTTTTGACGCAGTCATCAGCAACTATGTCTACCACAATGTCATGGGAGCCGATATGCACAAACTGTTGCTGGAGAGCCTGCGGGTGCTGAAAAAAGGCGGCGTCTTCGCTCTGAATGATGACATGAAGCCCAAGCTGTACGGCGATATGGATGTCTTTGCCCAAAAACTGCGGGAGATGGGCTATCAGGACGTCCGGCTCATTGATACCGCAGAAGAAGCTTTCGGCTCCCACCGCCGGGCTGCCATGATGATGCTGGGCTCTTCCCGGCTGCTTGTGGGCAGAAAGTAATTCGTCCAAATAGGAGGGTTGACCATGTCCAAGTTGGGTGTTGTAGAGGACACGCTGTTTGTCCCCATGCTGGGCAGGATCTATGCCAGCGAGTACTGCCCGCAGATCCTGTACGATCCAAAGGCGCTGGAACTGAAAAAGAAACTGCCTTCCAGCCTGCCGGAGCAGGACGGACAGAGCCAGTATACTCTGCTGGCCTCCGCCGCCCGGTCCGCCAATATGGATCGGTACATCCGGGCGTTTCTGGAGCGCAGGCCGGACGGTGTGATCGTTCAACTCGGCTGCGGTCTGGAGACGGCCTATTACCGCTGCGACAATGGAAGGTCGCACTGGTATACCGTGGATCTGCCCCATGTGGTGGAGTACCGGCGAGAGCTGCTGCCGGAGCCGGAGCGGGAGACCTATCTCGCCGGAGACGCCTTTGCCGAGGACTGGATCAGGCAGATCCGCGCCGATGTGCCGGATGCTCCTATTCTGGTCACCGCCGGCGGCCTGTTCCACTATTTTGAGGAAAGCAAGGTTGTGGGCCTCCTGCGGATGCTCACGGGGTTTGGAGAGATTGAAATCGTCTTTGATACCGTGAGCAAAAGCGGTATGGCCATGATGCGGAAAAAGTACATGAAGCAAGTGGGCCACGGAGATGCGCAGATGTTTTTCTATGTGGATTCCGCATCGGTGCTGGCCGGAAAAATCGGCAGTGGGGTCAGGGTGCTGGCTGAGGAGCCTTATTACCGCCATATCACCCGAACCGGATTGAAGCTGTCCACCAAGGTCAGCATGGCAGTTTCGGACCGATTCTGTATGGTGAAGATGGTACATCTCTGTCACAGCGCTAAATTCCATGACCAAACAGGATAAAGTCGTCCAATCGGAGCGGAAAGAACTGCGATGTGCCGCTATACTCAGTAAGGAGGGGCGCGCTGAGCGCCTTTTCTCAGAAATAATGGTTAGCATAATCTAACCACATGAATGGAGAGCGGTACATCATGAATACGCAGAAAAAAGGGATGACGGGAAAGGACATCATTACGGTGGGAATTTTCTCCGCCATCTACTTTGTCATTAACTTTGCTTTTATGCTTCTCAGCGGTCTGCATCCTCTGCTTTGGATCTTGATGCCTGGCCTGATCGCCATATTTGCGGGTATCCCATTCCTGATGATGTGTACTAAGGTGCCAAAGACCGGTGCGGTGGTTCTGATGGGCTTTATTACGGCCTTGATCTACTTTGTTACTGGCCAATTCACGGTGGTAATTCTCATTGCTTTTGCGGTGAGCTGCATCCTGGCGGAGCTTTGCCGGATCTGTAGCCATTACCGGTCTTTCCGCGGCAACGCTCTGGCCTATGTGTTCTTCTCGCTGGGGATGATCGGCTCCCCGCTGCCTGTCTGGATCATGCGGGACAGTTTCCTGGCGCAAATCAGCCAGCAGGGAATGCCGGAAGCCTATGTCTCTACCTTGGCAGCATTGACCTCCCCGGGTATGATCGTGGTTCTGGTGGGGGCTCCTATTATAGGAGCGATACTGGGTATCCTGCTGGCCAAGGGAATGTTCCGCAAGCACTTTGAGAAGGCGGGGATTCTGTAACATGGAGGAGGCACGGCGCTGTTTGGTGTTCGACCCCAGGGTGGGTCTTGCTCTGCTGGTTTTCGCCAATCTGGCAGCCTTTAGTGAGCAACCTTTTTGGATGGAAATGATATGGATCGGTTTTCTCCTGCTCCTGATGCTGCTCCATCGCTGCTTTGCCATGGTGGGGAAAAGCCTCTTGATCTTCGGAGGAATCCTGTGCCTGCAATACTGGATTCTGCCGGCTGCGCCGGGATGGGTTGCTACCAGCTTCTCTATTTTTGCCAACTATGCCCGCCGAATGATGCCTTGCCTGATGCTCGGCTTTCTGATGCTTCGCCGGACGCCTATGCCTTATCTGGTGGCTGGAATGCGGAAGATCCATTTCCCTCAGCGGCTGATCGTAGCCGTCTCGGTGACGCTGCGGTACTTCCCAGCCATTCGGGAAGAGACAGGCTATATCCGCGATGCGATGCGATTGCGGGGCATCCGGGGATTGGCAAAGCTGGAGGGAATCATGGTTCCCCTGATGGTCTCCGCTACCGGCACTGCGGAGGAGCTGTCCGCAGCGGCAGTAACCCGGGGAATCGAGGACCCGGCGCCTAAGACCAGTCTGGTGGAGCTGCGGGCCTCGCCGGTGGACAGCGCCGCATTTGTCGTGGGCGTGGGGTTGACTGCTGCCCTTCTGGCGGCCAAATTGGGGGTGTTTCCATGGTAGAGCTGCAAGATGTGTCCTTTTCCTATACAAAAGAAGTGGGCACCCTCACCCATGTGGATCTGACCATCCGACCGGGCGAGTGTGTCTTGCTCTGCGGCGCTTCCGGCTGCGGAAAGACCACCATCACGAAGTTGGTCAACGGCCTGATCCCGGCATTTACGGAGGACTGCACGCTGACCGGACAGGTCCTGCTCCACGGCGCGCCGGTGCGGGAACAACCTCTTTACCAGCTGGCCCGGCAGGTGGGGTCTGTTTTCCAGAACCCCAAAAGTCAGTTTTTCAACATGGATTCCGACAGTGAGCTGGCCTTTGGCCTGGAAAATCAGGGTATGACCCGGGGTGAGATCCTCCGTCGGCTGGATGATACCACCGACCGCCTGCATCTGAAGCGGTTGAGGGGGCGGAACATCTTCGCCATGTCGGGCGGAGAAAAGCAGCTGCTGGCCTTTGCCTCGGTCTATGCCATGGGGCCGAAGCTCTACATTCTGGATGAGCCTACGGCCAATTTGGATCGGGAAACCATCGAAAGACTCCATGATCAAATCGCATACCTGAAAAGTCGGGGACACACCATTCTCATTGCGGAGCATCGGTTGTACTTTCTGGCGGATCTCATAGATCGGGCTGTCTATCTGCGGGACGGGATCGTGGAGCGGATCTGGAGCGGAGCAGAATTCCGGCGGCTGGCTGAGACAGAACGGATCGCTCTGGGCCTTCGCACACTCACGCCTACTCAGGTGACTCTGCCGCCCTCCCGCGCCGCGGGGGAACAGGATGGACTGTCTGTGGAGGGACTGAGCTGCCGGTACAAGCGGGAGCCGCCGGTATTTCAAAACCTTTCCTTCTCCGCCCGCCCGGGAGAGGTGCTGGCCGTCACGGGTGACAATGGCGTGGGAAAAAGCACCCTTTCCCGCTGCTTGTGCGGCCTGATGCGGGAGAGTGCCGGAACGATCCGCCTCAACGGCCGCATCCTTGGTGCGAAGCAGCGGCAGCGGATTGCCTACTGCGTCATGCAGGATGTAAACCATCAGCTCTTTTCCGACAGCGTATGGGGAGAGTGTCAGTTGGCTATGGAAGGACTCTCTGACCAGCGCATCCAGGAGGTGTTGGAGCGGCTCCATTTGCTTGCGTTCCGGGAAAAGCACCCTATGTCTCTCTCCGGCGGCCAGAAACAGCGTTTGGCGGTGGCTACCGCCATGCTGTCCCAAAAGCCGCTGCTGGTATTCGACGAGCCCACCAGTGGTCTGGACTATGCAAGAATGCAGGAAGTGGCCTGTTGCGCACGGGAACTGGCGGACGAGGGTCGGGTGGTTCTGGTGGTGACACATGACCGCGAATTTCTCCAGTGCGCCTGTGATCGAGTCCTGGAACTTTGAGAAAGGAGCTGAGCCGCAGTGGCATTTTTACAGGACAGCCAACCGGATCTGTGCCTCTTGGCCAAGAGTGGTGGGTGCAGCGTTTATCAGCTGCGAAATGAGAGCGGCGAGGGAACCATGACCGTCTATGAGGTGTTCCCCGGCGCTACCATCCTGTATAACGATTTCCACATGGCCTATTGCGACTCCTCTTTTGAAACCCGACAGGATCTCCTCTGCATCGACTATTGCCGGGAGGGCCGGATGGAATACGCTGTGGGCAACGATGCGTTCTCCTATGTGGAGGCAGGTGACCTGAAAGTGGATCGCCGCCTGAAGCACAAAGGATACTTTTCTCTCCCGTTGTCCCACTATCATGGCATCTCCATGTGCTTTGACCTGTCCATGATCCCCATGGAGCTGGCTCGTCTGGCGGGAGACTATCCTTTGGATCTGGCTGCCATTCAGCGGAAATTCTGCCCGGATGCCCGGCCACGGGTCATTCACGGAGCACCCTCGGTGGATCACATTTTTCAGGAGTTGTGTACCGTACCGGAGCGGATCAAAATGCCCTACTTTCGGGTAAAGATTCTGGAGTTGTTGCTGTATCTCGACGCCCTGGAATTGGGAAGCGGAACGGAAAAACCATATTTTTACCGTTCCCAGGTGGAAACGGTAAAGGCCATCCGCTCCTATCTGGTGGAGCATCTGGATCAGCATATCACGTTGGAGGCTCTGTCCAGACAGTACCAGATCCCTTTGACCACCATGAAGGCCTGCTTCAAAAGTGTATATGGCAGTCCGGTGAACACCTATATGCGGGCACTGCGGATGGATCGGGCGGCTCTGCTGCTTCGGAAAGAACCGGAGGCCAGCGTTACAGAGATCGCCGGAGCGGTGGGCTATGACAGCTCCAGCAAATTTGCCGCGGCTTTTCGGGCGGTGAAGGGACAAACTCCGCTGGAATACCGGCGAGGCGGCGGGAATCCCGTTCTCTCTTTTCCTGACGAAACGGAGTGACGCTGGCTGTGCGGAGCGGCAAGCACGGGTAAGAACCGATACAATAGGGCATGGTGAGAGATGTCTCACCATGCCCTATTTTTTGAAAGGAGTGGTTTTGTGAAACAACGCAGCTGGCTGGCCATCCTGCTCTCCTTTGCCGGTCCCTGCCGGGGAAAGCTGGTCTTGTCTGTTATATGCGCAATTATCAGCGTGGTGGGGGGCTTTGTGCCGTATCTGGGGGTCTATGAGATCCTTCGCCTGTTTATCCATCAGTCGGCCTCCGGAACGGAGCTTCTCCGATGGGCTGGAGTGTGTCTGGCGGGATATACGGTCAAGGTGGCTTTTTACGCCTTTTCTACTATGCTGGCTCATGTGTCTGCCTACACCATTTTGGAGGGCCTGCGCCGTCAAGTGGCCCATAAGCTGATGCACGCCCCCTTGGGGAGTGTGCTGTCGAAGCCCGTCGGTTCCCTCAAAAGCACCATCGTGGATCGGATCGAGGACATTGAGCCGCCGCTGGCCCACATGATACCGGAATTGAGTTCCAATGTGCTGCTGCCTATCGTGGTGGTGATCGCCCTCTTTGCCATGGATTGGCGGATGGGCCTTGCCTCCCTTGCTACGATTCCGGCCGCGCTGATCCCCATGGCGGCGAGCCTGCGGACCTACAACGAAAAGTATGCCGCCTATATGGCAGCCAATGCTCAGGTCAACAGTATCATCGTGGAGTATGTAGAGGGCATCGAGGTGGTAAAGGCTTTCAACCAGAGCGGTGCCTCCTATGAGAAATTCGTCCGGGCAGTGACCAGTTTCCGTGACTTCACGCTGGATTGGTTCCGCTGCACCTGGAAGTCCATGAACCTGTGCCTGTCTATCCTGCCTACCACGCTGCTGGCCACCCTGCCAGTTGGGATCGCCCTGTATCAGACCGGCGTCCTGGACCCGGCCCGGCTGGCTCTGTGCTTGATGCTGGTGCTGGGTATCGTGTCCCCGCTGGTGCAGGCTGCAGCCTTTCTCAATTCCATGAAGAGCATGGAATTTGCCGTCCGGGACACTCGGCATCTGCTGGATCTGGAGGAGCTGCCCGAGGCGTCCGAGCCCGCCCGCCTCTCCGGCAGCGGTATCACTTTGCGGGATGTGTCCTTCTCGTATAGCGGGAAAGAAGAGGACACTGTGCTGCGTCACATTGATTTGGAACTTCCCGCCGGCACCTTCACCGCTCTGGTGGGTCCCTCCGGTGGCGGCAAATCTACAGCAGCCCGGCTTATCGCTCGGTTCTGGGATGTGACGGATGGCTGCATTGCCATAGGCGGTGTGGATATTCGGAATCTCACACTGAAGCAGCTGACGGATCAGGTCAGTTTCGTGACACAGGACAATTTCCTCTTTGACTGCTCTCTGAAAGAAAACATTCGATTGGGGAAGCCGGACGCCACGGAGGAGGAAGTTTGGGCGGCTGCCCGGGCTGCTCAGTGTGAGGAGTTTTTAGGACGGCTGGAGCATGGATGGGATACCCCAGCGGGTGAAGCGGGCAAGCAGCTCTCCGGTGGGGAGCGGCAGCGGATCGCCATCGCCCGCGCGATTCTGAAGGACGCCCCCATTGTCATTCTGGACGAGGCCACCGCCTTTACCGATCCAGAGAATGAGGACAAGATCCAGCGTTCCCTGATGGCGCTCTCCCGAGGGAAAACGCTGCTGGTTATTGCCCACCGGCTGAGCACGATTCAGAACGCCGACCAGATCGTGGTGCTGGAGAAAGGCCGTATTGTGGACAAAGGCACACAGCCGGAGTTGCTCAGCCGATGCCCGCTATATCAAAAGCTATGGCAGGCCCATGTGGGTGCCCAGAATTGGGCAGTTGGAAAGGAGGCTTGACGATGTTTCAGAGTATGAATCGGATTCTGCGTTGGACAAAGGGGTACCACAGACGGCTGTATCTCGGAAGCCTCTGTTCGTTTCTTGCCACCTGGGCCGCCGCCGGGCCGGTGATGCTGGCGGCCTGGGCCCTTGGGCTGGTCATCGAGAGTGCCCAGGAGGGGACGGCGCTGGACGCCAAGCTCCCCTGGCTGTGCCTGGGCGGGATCATCCTGTTGATCCTTTTGCGCTTCGTGTGTGCTTACTGGAAAAACCGGCTCCAGGAGAGTATCGGAACAGAGCGAGCGGCGCAGCAGAGACTGGAACTTGGTGACCTGCTCAAACGGGTTTCCTTGGGGTATTTCTCCAAGAATAACCTGGGCGACATTCTGGCTGCTCTGACTACGGAACTGAGTACCCTGGAGTTGCAAAGCATGAAAATGGTGGATGCAGTCATCAACGGCTATCTGCAGGTACTGGTCATCGTTTTGTGCATGGCGTTCTTCTGCCCGGAGGCGGCGCTGGTGGCAGTGGTGGGCGTGCTGCTGTCCGCCTTTGCCCTCCGCGGCATCGGGCGGCAGAGTGCCCGCACCGCTCCGGTGGGACATCGGGCCCAAGAGGCATTGTCCGGGGCGGCCATTGAGTACATCCATGGCCTTTCGGTGGTCAAATCCTTTGGCCAGGAGGGGGTGTCCTCCCAGCGTTTTTTTGAGGCATGCCGGGCCAATAAGGACATCCGTATCAAAAATGAGTTTGGCTTTGTGCCCTGGAACTGCCTGCACCTGTTTTCTCTGAAGGCCGCAGCTGTTGGCCTGGTGCTCACCGCCGGCTGGCAGACTATGAACGGAACCTTGGAGCTGCCGGTGCTCCTGATGGCTGCCATGTTTTCCTTCACGATCTTCGGCAGTGTGGAGTCCATCAACGACGCCGCCCACATCCTTTCTGTCACGGACTCGGTGCTGGACCGTCTGGAAGAACTGGAGGGAACGGAACTGCCGGATCAGGATGGGAAAGACATCTCTTTGGAGCATTACGACATCTGCTTCGACCATGTCTCCTTCGGTTACGGAACACGGGAGGTGATCCACAATGTTTCCTTCCAGCTGCCGCAAAACAGCGCCACCGCCATTGTAGGGCCGTCCGGCAGCGGGAAGAGCACCCTCTGCGCACTGCTGGCCCGGTTTTATGATGTGGATCAGGGACGCATCACCGTGGGCGGCTATGACATCCGGAAGATGACCTGCGACAGCCTTTTGCGCAACATTGCTATGGTATTTCAGAATGTGTATCTGTTCCACGACACCATCCGCAATAACATCCGTTTTGGCCGTCCGGATGCTGCCGAGGAGGATGTGATCGCTGCAGCTAAAGCGGCCCGCTGCCATGACTTTATCATGGCGCTGCCCCAAGGGTATGACACCATAGTGGGAGAGGGCGGTTCCAACCTTTCCGGCGGAGAAAAGCAGCGCATTTCCATTGCCCGGTGTCTGCTGAAAGATGCCCCCATCATCATTCTCGATGAGGCCACCGCCAGCGTGGACCCGGAGAATGAGCATGAGATCCAGGAGGCGCTCTCTGCTCTGGTGCGGGGAAAGACCATCATCACCATCGCCCACCGTCTGGCTACAATCCAAAACGCAGACCGGATTTTAGTGGTGGAGGATGGCCGCATTGCTCAGCAGGGCACCCATCAGGAGCTGATGAGCCAGGAGGGAATTTACCGGAACTTTATCGAGATCCGACAGCGGGCTGAGGGCTGGCGGATATAAAATAAGTATGTGGGGAGGCAGATATGCCTCCCCACATACTGTTTTGGAATGATTCTTTGGATTTTGGCTTTGTATCACTTTCGCTTTCCCAAACCCTTGTTTTTTGCTTCGCCAATATTACGCTGGAAAGGACGGAAACTACCCGCAAAATCAGTATATTCAAAAAATAAATATATAAGATAAACAGCACCGGGGGCGATATCTTTTGGCCCTGTTCCCGGTGCTGTTTGTAAATTATTTTGGTGTTTATTTATCATCAACAAGGGAAAGTCAATGTTGCACTGCACCCATGTGGTAGGACGGATGCAATCGCAAAAGTCCCATGATGTGCTATAGCGACTTGCCCAACAATCAGTAACCCAAGCCCATGTCTTAAGTCAAGCCGTTCATCTGTGCTTTCCATATAATGAGGCTTTTCTTCCAGCTCTTGCAGCTTTTCCGCAGACAGACCCGTTCCGTTGTCCGTAACCGCCAAGATAAGCTGATTTTGTGATGCTGCAAGAGAAAGACAGATTTCACAGCCTTTTGGGTTGTGTTTCATGCTGTTCTGGACAAGGTTGTTTACAGACCGTGAAATCAATCTGGCATCACATTCCAACACAGCATTTTCGGCGTCGGGAGCAATTTCAATTTCAATGTTGTAGCTATCAGAAATTCCCGTATTCAACAGATCTGCTACATAGGAGCGCAGCAGTTTAGATAGGCGAACCCCCTCTTTATGAAGCGGCTGCATCTCATATTCCAACTGCGATACTAAATTCAAATCCTGTACCAGCTCTTTGATTTTTACACTTTGCTTCCGTACTATTTCTGCCTGTTCCCGGATGCTCTTGCTGGCAGCTTCACTTTCCGCAATACGGCCCGCATACCCCATAATCATGGAGAGCGGTGTGCGAATGTCATGGGAAACGCCGCTGATCCAGTTCGCCCGTGCTTCATTTTGCCTATTCAAAATGGAAGAAGCCTTGTTTACGCTACTTGCAATTTCCGACAGTTCTCCGCTGATATGAAGTGAAACCGGCTTTCCGTCTGCAAGAGTTTCCACAGCGGACACAATCGGTTCGGTATTGTGAATGATTCTGCGTTTGGAAAAGTAATAGGCTAAAAAGAGGCACAGCACATCCAATCCCAGCATCCCCACTACAAAGAGAGGAAGCCGTCGAAGCGCCGCAATGGAATAGTAATTGCTGGTGAGTTTTGTATAGCTGTCTGTGGGATAGCCCAACACCAACAGCCCATCATCGGTGTTCCAAACAAAAACCGGGTAATCCTCAATATATCCTTTTGAAAATAGTGCAACATCTTGAATGGTGTAACTTTCCGGCACATTGTCCGGCAAATCAACCGACCAATAACATTGTCCATCTGCGTCCAGGTAGATTGCCCAAATATGATTCTGCCGGAGTTTTTGCACCGCATCATCCGACAATTGTTCCGGCGTGGCGGCAGCAGCAGTCATTTCCAACATGGATTGCGGGGATGAATCTCCATAATCCTCGGTCACAATCTTTTGAAATGTCAGGCCGAATACCACCGCGTTAAGGAACAGCAATATCAGAATAAAGGCAGCGAACGACACAAGATATTTAGATATATAACTTCCGAATGATCTCATGGCTTCACTTCCTTGCTATCAGCTTATAGCCCAAACCTTTAATGGTTATCAGGGATACGGGTTTTGATGGATCAGTTTCAATCTTTTCTCGGACGCGCCGGACATGAGCATTGAGGCTGTTTTCATAACCAAAAGGATTGTCCCCCCAGAGGGCTTCACAAAGCGCATCTACGGTAACAATCTTTCCAGCATTACGGGCAAGAGTTTCAAGTAAGGTGTGTTCTTTGGCTGTCAGTGAAATAATCTCGTTGCCCTTATGGACTTCGGCCCGGCTGAAATCAATCGTACATCCATCCAATACAAGCAGAGGCGAATCCTCTTTGTAGGTTCGCCGCAGTACCGCATAGATACGCAGTAACAGTTCCTGCGGCATAAAGGGCTTAGAAATGTAGTCATCTGCACCAAGCCCCAATCCCGATAATTTGTCTGCTGCTTCGTCCTTTGCTGTTAAGAAAATGATCGGCACATTGGTAAAGGTGCGGAGCTGCTGCATCAGAGAAAAGCCATCCCCATCCGGCAGCATGACATCCAAAAGAATTAAATCAGGAGTTTCCTCTTTTGCGGTCAAAATAGCTTCTTTGACCGTCATAGCGGTAAGGACAGTTTCAAATCCCGCATCTTTCAATATATCTGATACCATCTTCAATAGTTCCTGTTCGTCATCTACTAACAGGAGCCTTTTACTATGTAAAAAAGAATTATCCATAGCATCCTCTCCAATCTGATTTTCTTTGTTTCTATTATATCATAGGCTGTCCATTCTGCGATCTTGTCCCTTAAAAAGTAAGGTAAAAGTAAGGACGAGAGAATGTAGATGTCAGGTTGAGATTGTACCATAAAAACATCGAAAGGAGATGTTTCTATGGACTATATCATCACAACGGAACAGTTGACTAAGAAGTACAAGAATTTCATTTCGGTCAATCATGTTTCGCTTCATATTCGCAAGGGCAGCATTTATGGTTTTCTCGGCCCCAACGGTGCGGGGAAATCTACGACCATGAAAATGCTGTTGGGCCTGACCGCGCCGACAAAGGGCAGCTTTACTATTGATGGGAAGCAGTTCCCAAATGATCGGATTGCCATTCTCAAAGAGATCGGCTCTTTCATCGAAGCGCCGTCTTTCTACGCAAACCTGACCGGGCGGGAAAATCTTGATATTATCCGCCGCATTTTGGGACTGCCGAAAGCCGATGTGGAAGATGCGCTGGAACTGGTGGGGCTGACCGAGTTTGGCGACCGGCTGGCAAAAAAGTATTCGCTGGGAATGAAGCAACGCTTGGGCCTTGCCGGGGCGCTGCTGGGGCGTCCGCCAATCCTGATTCTGGACGAACCCACCAACGGTCTTGACCCGTCCGGTATCCACGAAATCCGCAATCTGGTAAAATCCTTGCCCAGCCTTTACGACTGCACGGTGCTGATCTCGTCCCATATGCTGTCTGAAATCGAATTGATTGCGGATGACATCGGGATTCTCAACCACGGGCGGCTGCTGTTTGAGGGAAGCATGAATGATCTGCGTCAATACGCCCTGCAATCCGGCTTCGCTGCGGACAATCTGGAAGATGTGTTCCTTTCTATGGTTGAGAAAGATAACATGGACAGAAAGCAGAGGGCAAAATTATGAAAACGCTGGCAATCGAACTTCGGAAAGAAAAGCGAAGCGGCGTGATTCCCGTGCTGCTGGCCGTTGGTGTCTTGGGAGCCGCCTACGCATTTGTCAATTTCATTGTGCGGAAAGATACGCTTCTAAATCTGCCGCTGGCCCCGATGGATGTCTTGTTGACCCAGCTCTACGGCATGATTATGGTGCTGAACCTGTTCGGCATCGTGGTTGCTGCCTGCATGATCTACAACATGGAGTTCAAGGGAAGCGCCGTAAAGAAGATGTATATGCTTCCCGTCAGCGTCCCGGGCATGTACCTGTGCAAATTCCTGATTCTGACGATCCTGTTTTTGGTTGCAATCGTACTGCAAAACCTGGCTCTTGCACAGATTGGTATGACGGATTTGCCGGATGGAGCGTTTGAGATGGGTACGCTGGTACGCTTTGCCGGATACTCTTTTCTCACATCCATGCCGGTACTGTCGTTTATGCTGCTGATTTCCTCGCGCTTTGAAAATATGTGGGTGCCGCTTGGAATTGGTGTTGCCGGTTTTCTAAGTGGTATGGCCCTTGCAAATTCGGGGCTGGCGCTTTTGCTGGTGCATCCTTTTGTGATTATTCTGAAACCTGCGGTAGCCATGAGCGCTCAGCCTGATCCGACGGTTGCCCTTGTCGCTTTGGCGGAAACCCTGTTGTTCCTTGCTGTGGGCTTGTGGCTGGCGAAGTACAGACGCTACGAGTAAGGAGGGATAAATAAGAAATGAGCTTTTTGGATTTACTCAAAATCGAGTTTATGAAAGTAAAACGCTCCAAAATCGTACCCCTGATTTTCATTGCACCTTTATTGGTGGTAGTTTCCGGGGTTGCGAGTTTGAGCAACTATTTTACACCGGAATACACCAATGCGTGGCCTGCCATGTTCATTCAAAGTGCGCTTGTTTACGCCTACTATCTGCTCCCGTTCAGCATGATAGTAGTCTGTGTGATGATCGCAGGACGAGAAACAGGAAATAACGGGATTCTGAAAATGCTGGCGCTGCCGGTCAGCCGCTGCGCATTATCCATTGCAAAATTCTGTGTGCTTACCTTTTATCTGTTCATGGAAATGGTGGTATTTCTTGTTGTGTTCGTAATCGCTGGGTTGATTGCAACACAGACAATGGGAGTAACAGAAACCTTGCCAATCTTGTACCTTCTGAAATGGTGCTTGGGGCTGTTTCTGACTATGCTGCCGTGCATTGCGGCTATGTGGGCCATCACCGTACTGTTTGAAAAGCCGCTTCTCTCTGTGGGATTGAATTTGCTGCTTGTGATTCCCGGCGTATTGGTTGCGAATACGCCGCTGTGGATCGTCTACCCGTACTGTTACAGCGGTTATCTCGTTTCCTGCTCTCTCCATGACTTTACAACAGAAACTTCCGACGCCGCTTTCTCAATGTTTTCGTTCCTGCCGTGCGCGATCGTCGTGTTTGGTCTGTTTTTTGCGCTGGCTGTCACCCAATTTGGAAAAAAAGAAATGAGGTAAAACTATGGAAAAGAAAAAACTTCAATCAGTTAGTATCGCTGCGCTCATTGTGAGCATCCTGCCGCTGGCGGCTCTTGCCCCATCGTTCCTGCACCTTTCGCTATCGGACGGAGTCCGAACCGCTTGGGCCGGAGCCAATATCGTTTTTGTCCTGCTGGGCCTGATCCTTTCGGTGGTATGTGTGCGGAGCAAGGAAAGCCGCAGCGTTATCAATATCGCATCCACAGCAATCAGCGCATTTTGGGCGCTGCTGATGGTGGGAATTGTTGCGCTTGCCATGTTCCTTACTTTCGTTCAGTGAGGAAATTGCTATGCGGAAAATTGGGAAAATTATTGGATGTTGCCTGATTGCTGTTTCTTTACTGGCCTGTACTGCCTGTTCCGGCCTCGATACGATATAATCTTCAAATTATATCAACTTCCACAGGGCTGATATTGCGGCATTTCGGAGCGGGCCGGAGCTGCCGCACCAACGTAGACACAAGGGGCAACGCAACTAGCCCCGGCTTCTCACTCTCCCGCGGATCGGGGGTGAGAAGATGAAGTATAGCTCTGATAGTTATGGAGAACGACGTCTTTGCCAGCCTGCCGGAGCGGGAGAAAAGCATTTTGATCCTGTATTGTGTGTTGGAGCTGACAGATGGTGAGATTGGTCGTATTGCAGAAATGTCCCGCAGCGCCGTCCAACGGCATAGAACAAAGGTGCTGAACGAGTTGCAAAAAGACTTACAATCCAAAGGAGTGAGAAACTAACATGAAGCAACCAACTTTTAACGGCAGAGTGCTTTTACCCATGGATGCGATCGAAGCGGCCCGTGCCGGTGATCCTCTGGCCGTGGAGCGCGTCTTGCGGTACTATGAGGGCTACATCAATAAGCTTTGTACGCGAACGCTTTATGACAAAGATGGTTTGCCGCACATCGGTATTGATGAGTACATGAAGCACCGCTTGCAGGCAAAGCTGACAGAAGCCATTGTAGTCAAGAAATAGCAAAGCCAAAGGAAGCCGGTCAAGGGTCGAGATGAACGCTCCGCGCCCTTGACGGCTTCCTCCGTCTTTGCTGTGTGGTAACCAAGCGGGCGCAAGCAGAAATCCGCTTGCGCCCGCTGCCATTATGGTGTTTATGTCTACGCATTTAGAGGGCCGAAAAGCCCAATGTTACCGAGGCTTTTGGGCATGGTTGGATAGCCGGAAGTATCTTACCATTCTTATTCCTGCAATGCCGTTTGAAATGCGTAGAAAACCGGCGTGTCATTTCATTGCGAAATAACACGCCGGTTCATTTTAGCAACCCTGTTTGTCAGCCGTTAAGTTAGTATGTCTTTGATACTTCCTTATCGGCGTTCACCAAAGGCAGCTGCATTTTTTGTTTAATGAATAGAATACACTGACCTGCATACGGTCCAGCCATTATAATTGTGGCTTGACAAATACAGTCGTTTGTTTTAAGATAATGTCGTTATTGGATAATATAATTATCGAAAAGAGGCGAAAGAAATGCGTCCTGTAAACGAAAAGCTGCGGGTGGATTTGTTGGAGGCCGGGAAGCGGGAGTTTATGGAGAGCGGCTTTCGAGGGGCATCCTTAAAGAGCATCGCGGCTTCTCTTGGAGTAACGACTGGAGCGATTTACCGCTACTATACGGACAAGGAGGCATTGTTTGACGGATTGGTGAGAGAGCCAGCCCAAGAACTGGTAGAGCGTTATCGGACCCTTCAACAGACCTTTGCCGGCAGAAGTTTGGAGGAGCAGCTTCAAAAGCTTCCGGAGGTACCGGACAAGGAAGCCTCCTGGATGATGAACTTTCTCTACGACCACTTTGACGCATTCAAGCTCATCGCCTGCTGTTCCTCTGGAACAAAGTACGAGCATTATCTGGATACCTTGGCGGAAATCGAAGATCACTCCGGACGGCTGCTGGTGGATCGAATGGTGGAAGCCGGCTATCCCATTCGCCGTCTGGATGATGAACTGATCCACATCATGTCTACCGCACTCTTCAACGGCATGTTTGAAACAATCCGCCATGATATGCCACGGGAGAAAGCGATGGTTTATATGGATGACCTACGGAATTTTTACTCCGCGGGCTGGTTCCGTCTCCTTGGAATACCCTTTGAATAAAGGGTTTTCCTTTTGATTTTAAGTTAGCATTTGCTAACCGCAAGAAAGGGGTTTTAAGCTATGGATAACAAGAAAGCGCCTTCACCCTTTGCTGTGCTGTGGGGGTGGGCAAGTGGTGAGCACGGCGGATATTATGCTTCGGTAGCCCTGGCGGTGCTGGGGGTGGCCTGCGGTATGGTGCCATACTTCTGCGTGGCTGCTATGATTGGGCTGTTGCTGGAAGGAGGCGGCCTTGCGGAATGCCTGCCCTGGTGTGGTCTGGCCCTGGCAGGCTATGCGGGAAAGGCACTGTTTTCCACATGGTCTACCAGCCTGTCCCACACGGCCACATATCACACGCTGCGGCGTGTGCGGCAAAATCTGCTCTCAAAACTGAGCCGGGTGCCAATGGGGACGATTCTGGACACGCCCTCCGGCCAGTACAAGACTACCATTGTGGACCGTGTGGAAGGCATGGAGCCCACTCTTGCCCATCTGCTGCCAGAGATGACCTCCAATTTGCTGGTGCCAGTGAGCATCGCGGTCTATATCTTCGTCCTGGATTGGCGAATGGGGCTCGCCTCCCTGGTGACCACGGGGATCGGGTTCACAGTAGCCTCCCAGAGCGGCAAGACTTACGCCGACCGCTGGCAGGGCGCCGTAGAGGTGGGCCGCTGTATGGCAAATGCCATCGTGGAGTATGTAGGAGGCATCCAGGTGGTCAAGGCGTTCAGCCAGTCCGCTGGGTCTTATAAGCGGTACTCCGATGCTGTGACCGAGAACGCCCAATACTATGTGGACTGGATGGCGGACAATCAGAAGTATATGGCGATCATGCAGGCAGTCATCCCCTCGGTGCTGCTACCCGTCCTGCCGGTGGGACTGCTACTGTGGGGCGATGGAAGCCTGAGCACTGCTGTATTCCTCACCATCGTAGTGCTGTCCCTGGGGCTTACCGGTCCTCTGGTATCGGCCATGACCTTTGTGGATGAATTGGCGGTGGTGGGTACCAATGTGGGTGAGATTTCCGCCATTCTGGAGGCTCCGGAACTGGAGCGCCCCGCCGCAGAGATGAAGCTGAATGGGCTGGGTATCCGAATGGATCATGTGTCCTTTGCCTACAGGCAGGAGGACGGTGAAGTGCTCCACGATGTAAATCTGGACATCCAGCCGGGGACGGTCACCGCTCTGGTGGGTCCTTCCGGCTCCGGCAAAAGCACCATCGCTAAGCTCATCGCTGGTTTCTGGGATGTGACGGGTGGCTCTGTCGCCTTGGGCGGTGTGAATCTGCGGAAGATCCCGCTGGAGCAGCTCAACCGCCAGATTGCCTATGTATCTCAGGACAACTACCTCTTTGACCGCACGGTGCGGGACAACATCCGCATGGGCCGCCTGAACGCCACCGATGCGGAAGTCGAGGCGGTAGCCAAGGCTGCCGGGTGCGATGATTTCATCCGCCAACTGGCTCAGGGCTACGACACCATCTGCGGCGGGGGCGGCGGCCATCTTTCCGGCGGCGAAAAGCAGCGCATTTCCATTGCCCGCGCCATGCTGAAGGATGCACCCATCGTCATTCTCGACGAAGCCACTGCCAGCATCGACCCGGAGAATGAAGCGGTCATTCAGCAGGCTATCTCCCGGCTGACAGAGGGCAAGACGCTGATCGTCATTGCCCACCGGCTGGGTACGGTGGCCGGCGCAGACAACATCGTTGTGGTGGAAGATGGCCGATTCGTTGCTCAGGGAAAGCAGGAGGAATTGCTGGCCTCCTGCCCGCTGTACCGGCAAATGTGGCAGTCCTATCTGGGCGTGCGGGACGGAGAGGAGGAATAAAAGATGTTCAGCGTACTTCGGAAAATTTCCGCTTTTGCAGGCAGCCGCAGAGGTCTTTTAAAAAAATCTATGCTCGTGGCTTTCCTGGGAGCTGTGTTCACCGCGTTCCAGTTCTGGGCCTTGATGCTGACCTTGGAGATCCTGGTGGCCGGCGCGAGCTTGAGCATATGGCCGGTGATCGGCGTCATGCTGGTCTCTGTGGCAGGACGGACCGCCTGCTCCTACTGGTCCACCAATGCGGAGACAGAGACAGGCTATTTCATGGTGGCGGAAAAGAGGATTCATATCGGAGACCGGCTGCGCTATATCCCCATGGGCTACTTCAATGACAACTCCTTGGGCAACATTACCGCCGTAGTCACCACCACACTGGGAGATGTGGAGAATAACGCCGCCCGCTGCCTGGTCAGTGTCATCGGCGGGTTCCTCAACACTCTGGCCATGAGTCTTGCAATCCTGCTTGTAGACTGGCGGCTCGGCCTGCTGGCTATCGGGGGGATTCTTGCCTATCTGCTGGTTGCGGAACTGAGCCAGCGGTCTCTGTTCAAGACGGGGCCTGCCCGCCAGCGCGCCCAGATGAAGCTGGTGGAGGCGGTACTGGAGTACATCCAGGGCATGAGTGTGGTAAAGGCTTACGGCTTGGATAAGGACAGCGGCCAGGCTGTGCAAAAAACCGTGGATGAAAGCTGTGAAAAGGCCTTGGGGCTGGAACGCTCCGTAGTCCCCTGGATGGGGGCGCGGCAGATCACAGTGCGCGTATTTGCCGTGGCGCTGGCCGTGTGCGCCCTGGCACTCTATTCCGAAGGGAGCCTGCCTCTGACACGGTGCCTGCTGATGCTTGTTGCCTCTTTCATGCTTTACGCGGAGCTGGAGAGCGCCGGGAATATGGCGGACAATCTCCAGATGCTGGGTGCCTCTATGGATAAGGCCAATTCCATCGATGATACGCCGGTGATGGATATTGACGGAGCGGAACTTTGTCCAGAGGATGCTTCTGTCCGGTTTGAGGATGTCTCTTTTTCCTATGGGGAGCGGACCATTCTGGATCATGTGAGCCTTACAGTCCCCACCGGCAGCACCACCGCCGTGGTAGGCCCCTCCGGCGGCGGCAAGACCACTCTGTGTAATCTTATCGCCCGCTTCTGGGATGTCCAGGGCGGAAGGATCACCGTGGGCGGCCATGATGTGCGGGAGTACAAGCTGGACAGCCTGATGAAGAACATTTCCATGGTGTTCCAGTCGGTGTATCTTTTCAACGATACCGTGGAGAACAACATCAAGTTTGGTCGCCCGACGGCCACCCATGAACAGGTGGTGGCCGCCGCCAAAGCCGCCTGCTGCCACGATTTCATCACGGCTCTGCCGGATGGCTACGACACAGTTTTGGGAGAGGGCGGCGGTTCTCTCTCCGGGGGCGAGAAACAGCGTATCTCCATCGCCCGGGCCATGCTCAAGGATGCGCCCATCGTAATTCTGGACGAGGCCACGGCCAGTGTAGACCCGGAGAACGAAGCGGAACTCCAGGCCGCGATCTCCTCTCTGACAAAGGGGAAAACCCTGATCCTGATCGCCCACCGGCTGAAAACGGTGCGTAATGCCGACCAGATCCTGGTTCTCAATGGCGGGCACATTGTCCAGCGGGGTACTCATGAGGAACTGATCGCCCAACCGGGCCTATATGCCGACTTCGTATATGTCCGGGCCAAGGCCAACAGCTGGAAGCTGGAGGCTTGATGCGGAGGCTGCTCTCCATTCTTTTGGGCCTTGTGTGCGTGGCTTTTCTTTGGAGCATCCGGGAACTGAAAGAACAGGCACGGCGGGTAGAGCGGGGGTGGTTTCCCCAAAATCCTAAGCGGACTTAACACAGGAGCGCCGAGGTATGTTTTTTGCAGCGCATCAGAGGAGGTGGTGTGGTTGATGGAGTACAGCCAAGAGAAACGAGGCGGCTTGAATCATGTCCGCTTTGCGGACGAGGAGCTGATTAAAACCCAGGTTCTGCATGGAGAGGCGGCTCAAACTATCATTCAGGGAGAGAATTGTTCTGTCTACAAGATAGAAAACGAAACCGGGGAGGGCGTCATTACCCGATACCCAGTGTTCCCCGGAATCGAATTGCTCTATGATGATATTCATATGTCCTGCGGGGTAGCGCACCGGGAGGACCCCCGGGCTGACCTGCTGGAGATCAATCACTGCCGGCTTGGCCGATTTGAGTGTGAATTTTCAGATGGGAGCGCGGTCTATCTGGGAGAGGGTGATCTGGCCGTCAATGTCATGACCAACCGGACCCGCGAGACCTGGTTCCCCCTGTCCCACTACCACGGCATCACCATCGCGGTGGATATTCCGGTGGCGGACAGGGTGCTGCGTCAGGTATCGGAGGCACTGGGTGAAGGGATGTACTGCGACCTCTTCGCCATGCGAGACCGTCTGTGCGCACGCAACTCTTGCTTCATCATGCGGGCCACTGAGTCCATTCAGCACATTTTCTCTGAACTTTACCATGCGCCGGAAAATCTGCGGGCGGGCTATTTCAAGCTCAAGGTGATGGAGCTGTTCCTCTTCCTCGGCTCCCCGGAGATCACGACACGCGGAGAAGAACGGCCGTATGTAGACCGAACCCAGGTGGAACAGATCAAATCAGTCCGGCAGTATCTGGTAGAGCACCTGGATCGCCGCATTACCCTGCAAGCACTCTCCCAGACCTTTTCCTTTCCGCTGACCTCCATGAAAAAATGCTTCAAGGAGGTATATGGGACCACCATCAATTCCTACCTGCAGTCTTACCGCATCCACACAGCGGCGGGGCTTCTGCGGGAAACGAAGCTGGATGTGACGGAGATTGCCGGCAAGGTGGGGTACCAGAACGCCAGTAAGTTTTCCGAGGTGTTCCGGCAGTACACAGGGCACACCCCAACGGAGTACCGAAAAACTTTTTGTCTTATAGGAGCAGACAGCGTCCTGCGGGAGTGGTGAAACAACAGAAAATCGTCTATAATGCCCTTGCATGCGAGGACATTTGCCAGAAAGCGCATCGAGTTCGGTGCGCTTTTTCCTTGACAGACGATTAGCGACAACTAACTTTCGGAGGTGATCTTATGGCACAGCGGACCAGACGCTATCTCATTCGGCGGGCTGTTGTCGTCCTGCTGACCTTGTTTGTGGTCACGCTTCTTTCTTTTCTGCTGATGCGCCTCTCTCCCATTGATCCGGCCACAGCGTATGTGAAGCGCAATTCCGCCGTCGTCACTCAAGAGCAGATCGACGAAGCACGCGTCATGCTGGGCCTGGACAAGCCGCTGCCGGTGCAGTATTTCGATTGGGTGGTGGACGCGCTCCACATGGACTTTGGTATTTCACTGGGGACAGGAAACCCGGTGACGGAGGAATTGGCGAAAACGGTGCCGGTTACCCTGACGGTGGTGGCGTATTCCGCCGTAATCATGTCCCTTGGGGTTCTGGGAGTGGGGATGCTGGGGTATCTCTGGCGACAGAAGGCCGGAAGCATGATTCTCTCATTCCTGACCATGATCGGCATTTCCGTGCCCGGCTTCTATCTGGGCACCGCTTTCATCGACCTGTTTGCGGTGCGACTGGGCTGGATCAGCGTGTCGGGGAACAGCGGCTTTACCCGCTACTTTCCGGTGGCTCTCTGCCTGTCGGTCCTGGGTATCTGCTTCTATGGGCAGATGTTGGCGGCCTCTTTGGAACGAGAAATGGAGCAGGACTATGCCATGTACTTACGGTGCCGCGGACTGAGGGAAGGGCGCATCCTTCTGTTTCATGCATTCCCCCACGCCGTGGTGGACCTCTTACCCAGCTTCGCCCAGATGCTGGGGCTGTGCCTTGCCAATGCAGCCATTGTAGAGCGGGTGTTCTCCCTGTCCGGGCTGGGCTACCTGATTATTGACGCGGTGGTAAAGCGGGACTCGCCGGTGATCCACGCCGCAGTTCTGGTGTTGGCGCTGACACTGGTGCTTTTGGACACAGCGGCGGAGCTTTTACAATATGGCCTGAGAAGCGATATGCGGGCCGTGGGAGGCCGAGCATGAGAAAACATTCTTTTGTGGCAAAGGCTGGGCTGATACTGCCGCTTCTGGTGCTCTGCGTCTGTGCTTTTGGATTCCTGCTCGCCCCCAATGATCCTGATCTGGTGGATCTAACCAAGAAATTTCTATCCCCTTGTTCAGAGTTCCCTCTCGGCACGGATAACCTGGGGCGCTGTGTGCTGTCCCGCCTGCTCTATGGCGGACGGACCACACTGGGGATTGTCCTGGTGGGCTCTGTCACGGTCTCCGTGTTGGGAACGCTGGCCGGCCTGCTCATGGGCGGCGGAAAGAACGGCAAAAACCTGATTTTGGAGGGTGTACTGAATGCGGTCACCGCAATCCCGCCCATCGCTTACCTGATTATTTTCATTGCCGCCTGGGGCAACAGTGTGTTCACTATGGTAGTGGCGGTGTCCGCTTCCCTGATGATGCGGGTCATCAAGCTGGTTCAGACACGGACTGGGATCGAACATGGGAAAGCCTATGTGATGTGTGCGGTGGCCTCCGGTGCAAGGCCGCACCGCATCCTGTTTGTCCATATCCTCCCGAATCTGGTCTGGGATGTCCTTCACTTTATCTGCCTCTCCTGTGCGGATATGACGCTGTCCATCGTCAGCTTTTCGTTCATTGGCTTGGGCATGGGCGACAATGTAGTGGACTGGGGCAGCATGGTGTCGGAGACACACCACTATCTGCTCTCTTATCCCGGCCTCACGCTGTACCCGGTTTTGATGATTGTGGTGTGTACCATGGCATTCCATACGCTGGGACGCTGGATTGAAAGGAGGGTGTCCGCTCATGCTTGAGGTACAAAACTTATCTGTAACAGCCCGGAACGGCGCCCAGCTTTTGAAGCAGATCTCTTTTCAAATCGAGACCGGAGAGGCTGTGGGCCTGACCGGGCAAAGCGGGGCAGGCAAGACTACACTGCTCAAGGCTCTGCTTGGCATTTTAAGCGGCGGTTGCCAGGTCAGCGGCGGTACAATCCAGGTGGACGGACAATCGCTATGGGCCCTGTCCCCACGGAAACGCCGGGAGCTGTGCGGAACGACCTTGGGCTTTATCCCGCAAAACCCAATGACCGCCTTTGACCCCAGGCTCAAGCTGGGACGGCAGATGGAAGAAACCCTGCGGTTGAGAACAGGTGCCTCTGGGAAAACGGCGCTGGAGCTGTCGGAAACGCTTTTGGCGGATCTGGGATTGTCCCAGCCTCGGCGGGTGCTCGACAGCTACCCCGCCCAGCTCTCTGGAGGGATGCTACAACGGGCGGCAGCCGCTCTGCTGCTGGCCCTGCATCCCAGATACATTTTAGCCGATGAGCCCACCTCCGCACTGGATGCGGAAAATCGGACGCTTTTGCTGGAACTTCTGGAACAGCAGCGGGAAAGCGCCGGCATCTTGTTTATTTCCCACGATGTTGCCGCACTCCGCACTCTCTGCGGGACGGTTTATGTGATGGAGCATGGAATGCTGACCGAACAGGGGACGATGCAGGAACTTCTGGGACACCCGAAACAGGCGTGGACAAAGGAATATGCCGCAGCAAATCACCCGATGAGCAGGGAGGGATGGACATGGACGGACTGATTGCCGAGAACATCAGCAAAACCTATACCGGCACACACGGACTCTCATTTTCCGCACTTCGGAATGTATCCATTCGTCTGGAACCCGGCTCCTTTACCTCTCTGGTTGGAGAGTCCGGCTCCGGGAAAAGTACCCTGGCTCGTCTGTTGGTCGGCCTGGAACCCCCGGATCAAGGGACGATTTTCCTGGATGGAGAGGACACCTCCAGCTGGAGCACCGAGGACTGGCGAAAACGGCGTACAAAGCTCCAGGCGGTTTTTCAGGATGCCAGCGGAACACTGAACCCCATGCGCTCTGTCCGCAGTAATGTAGAGGAGGCGATGGTCAACCTTACCTCTCTCTCAAAGCGGCAGCGCCGGGAGCGCATTGGCGAACTCATGGAACTGACCCACATGGAAGAACGGCTTTTGGAGATTCCCGCCCGGCAGCTATCTGGCGGGGAGCAACGGAGGCTCTCTTTGGTGCGGGCCATGTCCATCCGTCCCAAGTACCTTATTTTAGATGAAGTACTCAGCGGCTTGGACCTGATCTCCGCTGATGCCGTCATGCACGTCCTGGAACAATATCACCGGGAATTCGACTGTGCTTTTCTGCTTATCACTCACGATATGGACAGCGCCTATCGCCTGTCCGATACCATTCTCACGATGCAAGCCGGACAAATCGTCCGTGTTGGCATAAAACAGTAACGAAAGGAAGTAAACCATGAAAAAGAGACTGCTTTCTCTTGCCCTTTGCGGCGCTCTGCTCTGCGGCGCACTGGCAGGCTGCGGTGGAAATGAAACGACTTCTGCCTCGCAGGAACCGTCCTCCAGCCAGGCGGCAGAGGAATCGAAGATTCTAACCACCGCGGTCGGCGCAGAGCTGAACACCCTTTATCCACTCAACATGGATGTGCAGAACAATATCGGAACAAAGCTTTGCTATGAGGGCCTTGTCAACTATGAAATCGGGGACATTGTCCCCTGTCTGGCGGAGAGCTGGGAGTTTTCCGATGACGGAACGGCTCTGACCTTCCATCTGAAAGAGGGGGTTACTTTCCACGATGGGACGCCGTTCAATGCAGAGGCTGTCAAGACAGACTTTGAGTTTGCACACCCCAATCCTAATTTCAGCAACATTTCCGCTGTAGCCAAACTGGAGAGCATTGAGGTCGTGGATGAGTACACAGTGACATTCCACTATCCCAATGCCTACTTCGCCTATCTGATGGACTTCTGCTATCCGGAAACCATGGTCCTGGTATCTCCCGCCGTACTGGAGGAGGGGAACTACCAATCCATGAATGGCGTGGTAGGCACCGGCCCATATGTGTATGAGGAAATCGTGGACGGTGATTATGTCCGCTTTGTCCGCAACGAAAACTACTGGGGAGAACAGCCCTACTACGATGAAGTCATTGTCAAATACATCCCCGACGCTTCAGCACGGCTCCAGGCACTCCAGAGCGGTGAGATCGACCTGATCTACGGCAGCGCGCTTCTGACTTGGGATGACTATCAGCAGGCTACCTCCCTCCCCAATATCGCCGGAGCGGTGGCGGAGAGCGATTCCAAAACTCGTAACTTGGTGCTCAATGCATCCGGCGTTCTGTCCGATTTGAAAGTGCGCGAGGCAGTAGCCTATGCCATCGACAAGGAAACCCTCTCCGAAGGGCTGACCTACGGCGAGGAAACGCCCGCCGACCACCTGTTCCCCGATGGCATCCCCTATACAGATGTGGAGCTGAATGTGATCCGCACCTACGACCCCGAAAAAGCCAACGCGCTTCTGGATGAAGCTGGATGGGTGATAAATGAGTCCACCGGCATCCGGGAAAAGGATGGGCAGGCGCTGTCCCTGAAATACACCTATGACTCGGGAGACGCTCTGAACAAGTCTCTGGCCACAGCAGTCAAGAGCCAGCTGGCGGCGGTGGGCATCAATGTAGAGACGGAAGGCCAGGAAATGATGACCTGGTGGCAGGAGGGCGTTGCCGGCAACTACGATCTTATCATGTGGAACACCGAGCAGCCCTATACCAGTCCTCACAACTACTTCATTCCCATGCTGTCTCGGTCTCCCCATGTGCCCAGTCTCCCCGCTGTGGAAGGCAGCGACGAGTTTCTGGCACTGATTGAAGAGTTCCAGACCACAGATGATTCCGCCAGAGTTCAGGAAATTTTTGATCAGTTGCTGAACTTCGACAATGACAATGTACTGGATCTGCCTCTGCTGTTCGTTAAGGATATGATCGTCTACAACACGGACAAGATTGCGGGCTACGATTTCTCCAGCACCCCCATGTTCTTTGATGTGCGGTTGATCCAGCCGGCGGAGTAACGGAGCGTAGCATCCATTATTGAGCAACAGAATATGCAACAAGGAGCCGGTCTGCTTAGATCGGCTCCTTGTCAAAGGATGTGTTTCCAAAAAAAGGGGGAGATTGTTTGGCGTTGCACCAGTCCGGTGAAGACTACCTGGAAGCTATATTGATGCTTCAGAAAGAGAAAGGCATGGTGCGCTCCGTAGATGTGGCCCGACACATGGATGTGTCGAAGCCCAGCGTGTGTCATGCGGTGGCGACATTGCGGGACGGGGGATTTCTCACGATGGACGAGGATTATTTCCTTCACCTGACCGATGCAGGTAGGGAAGTGGCGGAACAAATCTACGAAAAGCACCGCTTCTTTACAAAAATGCTGACAAATGCTGGGGTAGACCCCATTGCTGCCGAGCGGGACGCCTGCCGGATTGAGCATGTCATCAGCGAGAGTAGTTTTCAACGCTTAAAAAAGACTTTGACAGAAAAGAAGTAACCAAAGAAAGTGTAGCTCTTGTCTATTCTATCAGCGGGGCTGCACTTTCCTTTTATGTAAAAAGCTGCAATTAAAAGGGAAAATGGAGATTTGGTCAGAATTCAGTCAGATTTGCCAGTTATCATAAAAATGGAGTTTTAGACGGTTTAACATGAAATCGTACTTTTGAAAACGGGGAAATAAGTATGAAAACCAAGAATCGAAATAGCAGAGGAAATTTCAAGATATCGGGGGCGGCTTTATTCGTAAATGAATAAGGTCGCCCCTTTGTTTTGCAGGCGACAAAAAACGACAATATTTTTAGAGCGATACTGAACCCAAATCGTTGGCAGGCCCGCTACCTAGTCTTGATAGCTGCGGGCTCGTGTGCAAAGTGTGGTTCAGATGGCAGGGAGCCAAAGGTGCATGAGAGAAAGATGGATCATGCACATAAAGAGGTTCGTCCATCTGCTTACATTTCGACACACAGCTTACTTTACAATACGGTTCTTCCGCCGCCCTTTTCACAGGAGCAGGCGGGAACATCGCAAATCGAGCGACAAGCCTCCTCCTGTGGGCGGCGGAAGTCGTGACGGACTTCTTTATGTGTTTCACACGGCCGACCGTTCACTTTTGCGGTGTGTGGTTGGCCGTGTTTGTTTATGTAACAAACACACACGCCCGTTAGTTCGATGCCGGTCTCCTCCGAAAGTTCAAGAAACCTGTTGGACTTCTTGAATGATTTGGAGGAAAAGGTCATGTGGCAACGAAATAATGGACAAGCAAGGGAAGAACTGCAAATCAGATTTACAGGTTACTTAATCCAGGCGGTTAGGCGCACACAGCGGGACTATCTGAGAGCTCTTTGCAAATATGGTGAAAACGAGATACTTACGGAAGTGTTTTGCGCTGTGAGCCAGACGCTGGAGCAGGAAGTGATGGAGCGGCTGCCCCTCTGGGAGAACATTGAGAGCGGTGCGCTCCTGTATGCCTTGAAACAGCTAGACGAGCGGGAACGGTATGTGTTCCTTGCCCATGTACTGGACAAGCGCCCATTCGATGTGATCGGCGTGCAGCTGGGATTGTCGTATAAGGGTGCGGCCGCGGTGTATTACCGGTCCATTCGGAAATTGAAGAAGAGCATCGAGAGGGTGAACGGATATGACATTTGAACAGATGCTGCGGCGAGCCAAGGGCGGTGACCAAGAGGCCGTTACAAGCATTTTGCTCATGTACCGCCCCTTGCTGCTCAAGTATGCCGTAACCAACGGCAGACTGGATGAGGATCTGTACCAGGAGCTGTGCATCACACTGGTGCGGGCGATTGAACTGTTCCGGATTTAAGTTTATGAGAAAGACCCTGAGATTGCTGTCTCAGGGTCTTTCCCGTGGACTTAAAATCTTTGCAATCCGCTTTCAAAACCAGCAAGGTTCGCATTGACCTAGTGTAGCAAGATTCGTATTGACCTGGCCTATTGGCAACAGGGCCTTCCTTGTGTTATACTAAAATCAGCAAGGAGGTGAAGGCGCTATGAGTCCATTGGTAAAGAAACGAATTGCGGCAGTCAAGACGGCCGATGCAATCAACGCCATTGAGGGCGCACCGATTTCCAGCTATGCACGGTCGCTATCTGCCAGCTGGGCCCGCGGCGAACTGACGGGCGAACAGATGAAGCAGGCATTGCTGGCACATCATCGCCGGATCGCGGAGCAGGAGCGCCAGAGCCGTGTCTGACCCGTACCTGTATGAAGATGTGCCTGTCCTGAAAAACGAGCTGGGCATCAAAAATGAGAAAACATTGGATCGCATCGAGGCCGAGCAATCCAGAGCAAATATGATGCTGCTGTACGAACAGGGCTTTCAGGACTTTTCTCCGGATGGCCTGCGGGAGATTCATCGGACCCTGTTTGCCGACATTTATGAGTGGGCCGGCCAGTACCGCATTATCAATATTGAAAAACGGGAGAAACTGCTGGCAGGCCGAAGCGTTTGGTACAGCAACGATGACAGGATAGAAGAAGATCTCAATGAGGCTTTTGAGCGGCTGGAAAATGTTAGATGGGATGGCATCAGCCGGGAAGAATTCGTCCATCAGCTCATTAGCCTCTTTCCGCCGATCTGGCAGGTGCACCCTTTCCGGGAGGGCAATACCCGAACGGTTGTAATGATGATGACCTTTTTTGTGGAGCATCATGGATACTTTATGGATCAGGAATTGATGGCTGCCAGTGCCGGCTATGTCCGCGACTCTTTTGTGATGGCTTCCCTGGATCAGTTTTCAGAATTTGAGCATTTGGAGCGCATTTTGCTGGACGCAGTTTGTGATGAGCCGATTGATTACAGCGAGGAAAGCCTGGAGGGGCCTGCCGAAATATCGGAGAAATACCGCAAATACCAGAAAGAGCCTTATTTACCGGAACCTCATTACCGGCGCGAGGAATAAAATAAGCGCACAGCGGAAGAAAACCGTTGTGCGCTTATTTTAATTTGGCTGAGATGCCTGGGACGATGAATTTATACCCGTGTCCCCAGACTGTTTCGATGATACCGGCACCCAGCTTGCGCCGGAGTTTGTAGACCATGCTGGAAATCCCGGTCCAGCTGGCATCAAAGGAATCTGCTGCGACGGCTTCGTAAATCTGCCGAGCGGAAAATACCTTCCCCGGGTGGTGGGCTAACAGGTAAAGAATATCAAATTCCATCGAAGTCAGTTCTATCAGATTGCCAGCCCGCCATACCTGGCGCCGCCGCACATCAATCTGCAGGTCACCGACCAGCAGGGTAGAGGTGATATCTTCAAGCACCTCAATCTGCTCTACACAAAAAGTCTGAAGAAGCTCCTGGAGCAAAACTTCCTGGGCTGTTGTGAGATCTTCAAGGTGAATAATGATCTTCTTTTTCATGGCAGTATCTCCCTTGTGAGCCTTCATAAAAAAGAGGTGGCCTTGATTTCTCATAGCTGCCGCTGGTTATATGGGTGCGTCAAAAGGTTTATTGTACGACGGCTTTTTTCTGTTGTGCAGCAGAATGGATTGTCTTATAAGATTTGTTCTTGCTCTTGGGCGGCTGCCTCTTTCAGCCGCAAAAAACTCTCGGTGCTAATAACGTGTTCCATCCGGCAGGCGTCAGCCTCTGCAGTCTTAGGGTCAACGCCTGCGGCGATAAGCCGCTCTGTAAAGAAACAATGACGCTCATAGATGGTTTCAGCAACTTCCAGGCCTATATCGGTCAGATAAAGAAAGTGATCCTCGTCCATCGTGAGAAAGCCGCCGTCCCGCAAGGTAGCCACCGCATGGCACACGCTGGGTTTAGACACATCCATGTGCCGGGCCACATCTACAGAGCGCACCATACCCATCTTCTTGTGGAGGACAAGAATAGCTTCCAAATAGTCCTCCCCGGACGCATGAAGTTTCATAGATCCCCCTTCCTAAAGCTATATCGCCCAGCTAAGGCTTTCCTGCTAAATATGGTACGATTTTTTGTTCAGCCCTTTCTTTTTCATCAATTTCTCATGTGGTCCCAGCTCGGCCAATTTGCCATCTTTTAGAACGATGATCTGGTCGGAATTAACGCCAGTACGGAGCCGGAGTGTAATCATCATGACCGCCTTGCCCTCCACCAGTTTTGCTATATCTCAACCAGGGCCAGTCCTCCGCAGATTCGGGTAAACAAACAAGATTTACCGAGTGATGTAATAAATTGATAAATAAGGTTCAAAAGGACAAATTGCAGCCAGTGCAGCCAAAAATCCGGATAGAAGCACAATCCCTTTATGACCTGAAGCTAATTCCAGGTAACGCGCCAGCCTGATTTTTGCCCTTGGCTGCTTCTTATTTTGTCGTGCTATTCCTAACCCTCCTTTTGGTTATATCCTATTTTTTCTAAAAGAATCTCGGCTCCTCTGATTTGAAAATCATCGGTAATGCAACCATTTTCAAGGCGTATTGCCCGTTCACAGCAGGCAAGCGCACACTCTGCGTCATGGGTAATGACGATAATAGTACGCCTCATCTTTGCCAGTTTGCGGATCATCTGGCTGACATTCCGCATATTCGTGCCGTCCAGCCCACTTGTAGGTTCGTCAAGTATGATAATAGGAGCTTCGTGCATCAGAGCTACGCCAAGAGCAAGCCTTTGCTTTTGCCCTCCTGACAGCGTAGAGGGATGCTGTTTGAGAAACGGCGTCAGTTCCAGGGCTTCCAGAATTTCTTCTGCCGCTTGCTTCCGCTCCGGGCTGACCTCTGAGCCGGTAGTCAGTTCATCCAGCAAATCCTCACCAAAAAGCTGGCTGTCTAAATCTTGGGGAATATACCAAACCTTCCCCAAGCGGCTTTTGGGTCTACAATGCTTTCCGAATAAAATAACTTCGCCGGATTTCTCTTTCAAAAGCCCTGCCAATATTCGCCCTATGGTGCTTTTGCCCGTCCCGTTGGGGCCAATCAGGGCTATCACTTCACCCTGACGGCATTGAAAGTCAATATTCTTTGCTACAATCGTTTCACCAAAAGAGTGGTTTAGTTTTTTCACTTCTAGGACAACCTCGCTGGTTGCCGCAGATGAGATTTCTGTCTGCTCAATCTGATGTAGGTCAGGAGTGCGGAGCCCCAGCGCCTGAATTTCCTGATTAGTCAGAGCTTTCATTTGTTGTGCGGTAAATTCTCGCACAATTTTTCCTTTCTGCACACACAGAAAACGGTTTGCCAGATCCATCAGATAATAAAGCCGGTGTTCCGCTATGATAATGGTTTTTCCCTGTTGTTTCAGCTCTCGGATAATGTCTGCAAAACGATAAGTAGATGCAATATCCAGATTAGCGGACGGTTCATCCATGACATAAATTTCCGGGTCAATCGCCTCTACCGATGCAATCGCAACCTTCTGGCGCATTCCATAGGACAAGCTGTGCAGGCTATGATCCAGAATATCCTGAATCTTGATGTCCGCCGCCGCCCGGTGTACATGGTTCCGAATTTCCTCATGGGAATAACCGTAGTTTTCACAGCCGAAAGCAACCTCACCGACAACCTCATTGGCAAAAAACTGGCTCCTGGGGTCTTGAAATACATTCCCCACGATTTTGCCGCGCTCCCAGGAAGGAATTTCTTTCAGCGGTTTTCCATCCACAAAAACCTCCCCGCTTAATTCCCCCTCGTAAAAGTAGGGGATTAGCCCGTTGATCACTCTCGTCAAAGAGCTTTTTCCACTTCCTGATGGACCAGTCATAACAATGACCTCTCCGGCGGCAATGTCTAACGATATATGTTCCAGTTGATTTCCGTTCCCGCCATAGGAAAAGGTCAGGTCGCGGATCATAATTTCTTTTCCCATTCCATTCCTCCTACAAAAGGCAGCAGAACACAGCAACTCCCACGCTGACAACAATCAAAAAGCAATCCAGCGCAGCAATCCGGCTGACATAGTAGCTTTCTTTCTTGTAGGGGCTTTCAATTCCCCTTACTATGGCAGAAGCGGCTAACTCGTCCGCGATCTTTAAGGAGCGGAACACCATCGGAACAATGGCGTATTCCAATGTGTCCATTGGATGCCTCAAAACATTGCTAACCGATTTTAAGAAGCCACGAATTCTCATGGCTTCTTTGACTTCTCCAAATTCATGCAGCACAGTCGGAGCAAAACGGAGCATGACGATCAATACAAGCATGATACGGGTAGGGATCGGCATTTTCCGCAGGCTGGCTGTCAATTTCCCGGACGGGATTTTAGCCAGAAGATAGGCTGGCATGGCGGGGAGTAACAGTTTGTAAATCATGCTGAGTAGTAGCGGAGAGGGGATGCTGAACTGATACTTTGTCTCAATCATCAGCCATACAATAGCTACTAAATAGACCGCAAAGCATCCGAGCGCTTGTTTATATAAGCCGAACCAGCAAAGGATCAAAAAAATCCAAAAGGTAAAAATCCCATGCCCCAAAAAACTTGTTGTAAGGAAGGTCACAAGGCAGGCGCACAGCGTCAGAAAAAGAACTGTGCGCCCGTCGATCTGGTCAATCCGTCTTTGCCTTTTTTCTTTGGCCATCATCCTACAATGCCTGCTTTTTGGAAATGCTTTCTGAGCAACCGCTGGCCGAACAATGTACCAAGAATTGCAAGAGCCGCAGTAATGACAACACCCAGAAGCATCAGTGCCGGAGAAGTCACCATAGAGAGCTGCATATTCAAGGTATTTGCATCAAAACCGCTGCTTGCTGCCATTTCCTGATAGCTGTCCCAAGCCCACCACAGCGGTACGGCGCAACCGACAAAGTTGCCGATAGCATTGACCGTCCAGCCAATTCGATTGCGGACAGCATTACGGTATGTATCCTTGCCAATCATGGTCAGCTCGGCGATAAGTGCTACCACCAGAAAATACGGGATCAAGAACATATAGCCCATGATGCCTTGAATTAGGCCATAAACAGCGGCCCATGCGAACAGCAGCCCATGTTTGTTGACGCGATTTGCTGCAACCAAATAAAAAATGGCGCCGATAAAGGCATCAATACCAGCAGAGCCGTACAGGTACACCACCGGGAAAGGCAGCGTAACAGAGCCGATAACCATTGCGATGAGGAAAGTAATTACCATCATTGCCGCAATCGTCATAATGTCCCGAATGCCAAATTTTTTCTTCACCGTTTGTTCCATTCCAGAACCCTCCTATAATAAAATAGCGGTGTGGTTAGCATTAACTAACCACACCGCTATTTTACAACAGTTCGCATCCGCTAACTACTCCGAAGGAAAAGATAAACTACGAAAACAGCCCAAAAGTTAATTCGTTTTTTTTGCTTTACGATAATCCTTTGGAAGCAGGCCAAACACTGCTTGAAAAGCTCTCGCAAACTTACTAATATTTGAATATCCAAGTTCACCAGCTATTTGAGTGATGGATTGATCTGTTTCCTGTAAATAAACAGCCGCAAGATTCATTTTGTAATTCTTGATATGCGCATAGGGAGTGTCACCATAAATCTGTTTGAAAATAGCCTGAAATGTGACCTTGCTCATTGGCTCTCTTTGCAGGAGTTCTTCTATGGATATTTTTTTGTCCAGGTTTTCTATAAGTTTATGTCGGATACGCTTAATGATTTCAATTTGCTCTTTGGAATAATATGGTGCCTCATACTGATCTTCAATCCGCAATTGTTTGATATGGTAAAAGAGTTCCAATAATTTGATACGGAAGTAGTCTCGCCCTTCAGAACCTTTTGCAGCATACAATTCATCAAAGATATGCAACAAGCGCTGTGGTGTTCGACATAAAAACCACTTTTTTTCTAATTCTAATTCTCGTCCGAGATTTAGAACATCAATGTTGTAGTAAGAAAAGAGTTGTTGTGTTTCAGAATCGACAGAATCTTTATCAATCACACAGCTCAGCCCTACGCTATTTCCAAAAGGAAAAGAATATGCTGCAGGAACATTAGCAAGAGCATTGATGCAAAATTCGCCTTCTTTCATGTGGAAAACTTTGTTGTTTCTTAGCTCAAACTCAACACGTCCTTTTTGGTAATGACGGATTTCAATGATATTTTTATTAGGAATAGGCTCATGGAAAGTATCTGGGCAATTAAAATCCATAAAAATTAAGTCAATACCAGGGAAAAGGGCGTAGTCATACAGACGGCCTGTTCCATTACATTTATATTCGATTTGAATATAATCATTATGTTCATCAGTTAACGTAGCATATTCGCCATACCATTCTGTTCCACGCAGCTCTTTCACGGCAATCTCCTTCTTTCGTGGTTAGCTAAAGCTAACTATATACTAAATTGTTTTTTCGTTCTCGTCAAGGCAAATTCACACTGTATACTTTTCTCTACCTGTGCTTTCAGCATATGTAACTAAATATCCATGCCGACAGTAGGTTCATCTAATAAGAAAACATGAGGGTTTGACATGATGTTCAGTGCAATGTACGTCTCACAGTTTGAACTGAAATATGTAGATATTGCTGTGAAATTCGGTCTAGTTGCCGTCGATTGAGTTTACGGAAACTTAAAAGCATCGGCCCTTGATTATGTAGTATAAATGCACTAATCCACCTGCCCCACAACATTTTACAGTTAGGCGGGGCCGATATATCTGCTTGTAATGATTATGGGGCGCAGACATAAATCTGCGCCCCATTTCACACTTTACTGGTAGTTCTTATCATAATAGTGAACATAGACATTGTAGTCCCGAAACCGGGTGATCAAACGAACCCAGATATACAGATGATCGGTCTCGGAATAAAGGTTGAATTCCGTTGCCTCGTTGGTAGGCTGTGCATAGCGGCAGAACCGCCGCATGGTTTCCAGCGTCTTGAAGGCCGGCAGTTTGAACAGGGCACTCTGAAACTCGTCAATTTCTTTTGCCAGCTCTGGAGCCGGTTTTTGCCCACGCTCATCATGCCAGGTCGTCCACCACCGGCACCCGTCATAATCGGAGCGGGAGTAAGCCACTTCGCTGACAGGTCGCTTGGTGGCCTGCATGGGGGGAGTATAGGTGTGCTGGAACACTTGATCAAAGCCGCAGGTGGTCTTCAGATAGCAGTCACGACTTTTTTTCAGCCTCAACAGCCGACCCTGCTTAATCGCGTCCCATTCTTCAAGAGGCAAGGGAATATGCGCTGCATCTCGGAGAGCTTCGTCCATCCCGCAGGCCTCACAGATCTGGACATCCACATAGCGGCTAAGGGCGTTTACCATCAAATGCGGAGCCAACGGGGCGCCACACCGCAGACATTTGGGCGGATCTGCGGCGTCACCGTCCGCATAAAGTTTCTTGTCTTTGCGCCAGGCTGCTTCCAACAGCCCCTTGGGGTAGAGCAGCAGTTTCATTGTCAAGTCCTCCTTTTTTGAGATTTCTTTTTCTTTCCTGCCTGCTGGCGGATTTCTGCGGTTTCTTTGAAAGTCTGGATAAGAGGATTTTCATGTCTTGTGTCACTCTGGCGCCGCCGATCTTCTGACCAAGGCGCGTATACAGGAAGTTCCCCTTGATAAAACGAAAGCAGGTTGGTGGCCATATCTTCTTTGCGGCGGTGAATATAGTGTTGCACAGTTTGGGCCTCGCAGTTAATGATTGTGGTCCGCAGCATAATTCCGCGCTGCTCAAAAATATACCGCAAACAGTGAGCCGGATCTTCGGCCTCAATCCATAATGGGAGCGTATCATCAGAGCCTTGGAGTTTTCGCCATCCGCTGTAATCCGTGTAGTGGAAGTGAGGAACATGATTTGCGAGCCGGCGAAGTGCCAAATACAAGCGTTCATATTGACGGCCAAGTTCTCCTTTCAATCGCCTGGAATAGTAGGTATAGCCGTCTGGGTCAAGCTTTTTAAGCTTCTTGCTATTAAAGAGATATTCCACATTATCCACTCCGTTTTCAGAGCGAATTTGGCCTGTTGGTTCTCCTAGTCCGTTGCGCTTAATCCATGCATAAAACCGTTTGCCAGTGGTCTTTGTGTTGACAAAACCACAGTCCTTCGGCCGCAGACCACCCAGATTTGTGGTGAGAGTGTCCCAGAATATCAACTGCCCGAAATTCTCTTGATAAAGTTTGATAGCGAGGTTGCCTTCCGGGTAGGTGGCAACTTTAATGGTTATGGCATAGTCTGTTCCTTTCATTTTGAATGGTATTGGCTGCATTGCTTTCCTCCAAGCAAAACCGGTGGGCTGCAAAAAGCAACCCACCGGTCGTTGTGTTGTAAGACTGACTCCAGAGTGCAGGATAGGGGAGAGCAGCCTCGTCGTCATTGTTGTTTATGCGCTTTTCCCGCTTTGCTGTGAAGCAAGGTAAGAGGCGTACCCATCCGGATCAAGCTCTTGCAGCCGATCTGCTCGGAAACGGTATTCCGGGTACTCGCAGAACCCGCTGCGCTGTAGGATGCCAGTAGGGACTGCCAGCCCGTTGCGGATGATCCAAACAGGAAAGTCGGGGTCCCCGTTGGTGTCAATGAATGCACAGTCTTTCTGACGCTTGCCGTCCAAATTGACAGTCAGAGATGCCCACGGCTCGGGATAGCCGTCCTCCCAGGCCACCATTTGAATTGCAAGATTGCCGCCGACATAGGAGGTAACTGCGAGCTGGATCTGGTGGGTAGAGCCATACTTCTCATAGGGGAGAAGTGTGGTGGCAGAGTCGGTTTCCGCAGATGTGGGATGATTATCTTCGCTACAACTATCAGCCATTAGCCCCAATTCCCAGCAGATTGTGAGAATGTCTGCCCGGTCTACCCGATATACAGTTCGTTTTGCATATTTGGGGCGGAAGAGTAATTCGCCGCTTTCAAGGAAAAATCGCCCCTCCTTCCCACCGTAGATATGGCGCCGCCCATCCAGAAGATACTGCATCTTTCGGGCGTCTCTTTCAATTTTTTTGGTGTCATACCAGGTGGAATACTGTACCGCCACATGCAGGTTCGGATGGCTTTTAAATTCCGTATCCAGAAATTCCAGCAGCCGCTCACAAAGCACCCTGCGCTGAGAAACGGTCTGCCGTTCATTGAAGGTCAGCGTAAAATAAGAATAATCTCTGCCAGAGAGCCCACAGCCGTGTGCAGTATTGCTGAAATCGTTGCACCAGAAATAGACTTCCCAACCATCGCTGAGGTAGGGGGCCGGCTCCTCTTCTGTGTAGCCGTAGCAAATGAAATTATGAGCAATGGCAGCCATGATCGGAGCCATAACCGCGTTTCTGTGTTCGGCGGCCTGCCGGAGCTGAACGGTATCCCTGATTCCGGCCGCATGAGCCATTCTGTTTTCTTCCTGCTGCGCTTCCGTATATAAGAACTGCAGGCGCAGAGAATAGATGTCCTCCATTGCATATCCTTTGGCGATCCACTTTGCGTTGGATGGTTTCACATAAGATGTATCATGGTATATGATCATAAAACTGTCCCTCCATAAAAGTGCCCAGCAGATTGCAAGAAAACAATCTGCCGGGCTTTTGACACTTACTCTGAATGAACCAGAAGGGTCTTTTTCTCATAGTCAAAGAGTCAACATTGATGTGCCGTCTTTGTCTTCCCATTTGACGATTTGCCCCTGCTGCTCTTTCAACCGGGCAATATGTTCTTTCCACTCTTTGCGAGCTTTCTCTGCGCGCAGCAGTTCGGCAGTCTGCTGTTCTGGTGTGAGAGCAGAGAAGGCAAACTCACGCTGATCGGACTCCAAATCATAGATGACCCGCCTTGCGATGGACAATGCCAGCTCAGATACGGTGGGGGCGTGTTCCTCAAGAGCCTGCCGGCCGCGGTGGAACAGGTCCATATACGCATGGTACTGTGCTTCGGTGATCAACTCCCAGCCGTAAGCATCCTGGATCTCATTTTCACTGTGGTACTCCATAGCGGCATCGAAATCAGCCTGCCGTGCGGCATTTTCCTTGTCTATGCGGCGCTGAAACTTGGTGCAAACTCGCTCCAATTCTTTGATCAGAAGAGCACAGGCGTCCGATTCCAACAGATAGCCATGGGCCTCGCTGTTCAGATATTTCTGCTTTTTTGTCATGCGGCTGCCTCGACAGGGCCAGGAACCTCATAGATGACCTCAACGGGAAGCAACGCACCGCAGGAAGTATCCTCCATAGTCTGCCATTCTCCGTTTCGCCAAACCTGTGCGGTAGCGTCGTTATAGACCTCCGGCGCCAGATGATGGTCGCTCATGCATTCTTTGGACACATAAATGCACATATGCTGCAGGTAAAAAACATGGAGGACCTGAAGAATTTCCTCTCTCAGCTGTTTCGCCAAAGCAGCGATCTCATTCATGTCCTGCCGCTCAAAAGCAGCCTCGGAAATCCGCTTCAGACATTGGGAGTCTTTTACCGCTTCGTTGGCATAGCTCGTTGCCTCATCGCCATACTTTTGTTTGATGCGAATACCCCCGAGAGACACATGGCGGGTGTACGCCGTAGCGGCTTTGCAGATGCTTTCCTTCAACTCCTGATAGGGTTTCTTATACTTGGTTTTCAGCACATCCATAGGCACGACCTCCAGATTGCGGCGGAGTGTGTCCAGATGCTTTTCCAATTCTTCACGAAGAGCCTTTTCCATTTCGTCCATAAAAACATATCCCTCCATTCATTTATCAGTATCAGGCTGTCGGCTAATTTCCGTCAAAAGCGCCGCCGCTACTTCAGACACCGCTTCCCAATAGGCCTCCTGATAAGCAGAACTGCTTCTTAACTGTGCAAGAAGGCGCCGGGGAAAATCCGGAGAGGCCAGCAATCTTTCACGCTGGGATACAGTAAGCTCCTGAAATTCCTCCCAGTCTTCAACCTGCTCTCTGAAGTCCTCTTGCATATTTTTTCCCTGCCAGAGACCAGCCACATTTTCCATAAAGCAGGGGGCCATCGGCAACGAAAAACTTTTCAGCTCAATGGAAAAGTGGTTTTCACAATACTCACCGTCCAGATAGCATTCATAGCTATTTTGCGTCTCTTCCTCCACAAACTGACTCTTTTGGCGCCAACTATCAATGCTGCCGCCGTCCTGTTCCTCCCGGAGATCATCATGGAACTGCCTCTGGGCATCGATCAGACTGGTGAATGGGATCTCATAAGAGCCATATTCTCCGTCGCTGGCCCAGTGGGAAGCTACAATATAAAGTGTTGCTTGGGGATAATCCTGTTTCGGAGCCGGCAAAGGAATCAACATTTCCGGTGACATGATAACAAAATCAAGTCCCAGATCCTCCACGCTCTTTGGCTCATGGTAGAGTTCAGAAAAAGTCCGTTCCAGAGCTTTGCGGTCAGCGGAGAGAACAGGCAGGTCAAACCTGCAGTAAATATCCGGCGTGTCGTTTTCAGTTTCTTTGTCGGTTCCGGTGCGAATCTCGAAGATGATTCCAAAGAGTCCTTCGTATTCGCTCTGATCGTTGGCAAAGACCCGTGCACCGATTTTGAAGCAGATGCCTTCGTGCCAGAGTTCTTCGTTTTCATTTTGGTAGATCGTAGGTCATACCTCCTTCTTTAGAGGGTAGGGGTATATCCTTGCCCCTGGATTGATTTTGGCTATCCACGCCGGAAGTGGCGGCACCGTTCCTGAACATAAAAATGGGCGGCACCATAGGCGCGGTACGCCTGCATTTTAGAGGACTGCTTGACGGAACCCCTGCCGGGTAGGTTCAGCCGATTCTCAGGCGGTTTACACTTAAAGTTCGTCATCTTCTTCCCAAGGGGAATCTGCATCATTTGTGTCAGCCTCCTTCTTTGTCATATGCTCCATGTGCTCCACGCTGGTGTGCTCTGAATCGAAAGGATAAGTACCAGGGACAGATCCTCGCTCCAAAATCGTGAAGCTGTTCCAACGCCCACAGTGTGGGCAAGAAATCTGGCCGCTGCAAGCGCGGTCAATTTGTTCTTGGGTGACTGCGCCGGCTTCGGGGCAGCACGCCATGCGAACAAAAACGATGTTGGCAGTGTTCAGTATTTCTGGCCGATATTTTGCGTTAAAGGGGATAAAACCGATCCATTGAGGATTGTCGAAGATCCGGGAAGCATGAAGCTGGAGCGCCTCCTTCCGCATTTCAGACACAGATGCTGAGACATAGTTGTGCTCATTGCACCATTGGATAAGCGCATTCAGCAGCGGGACCTCATTTTCCCGCTCGATGACAGCCTCCACCAGCTTGCACCAGTCACATTCTTCGATCTCACCTAATTTGGTTTTGACAGCCCGCCAAGGAGTATATTTTTTATCTCGGCCAGCACCGGTGCTGTTACAGCGGAACACTCCATATTGCCAGCGGATATCCTCGAATGTAGCTTCAGAGAGGGTTTTCCCACCGGGCAGTCTATAGTTCTCATACTTCATGGATGTGGTTCCTCAGCTGTTGGATTCATAGATGACGGTAACTCTCCGTTTAAAACCAGGGGAAGTGCCGCACTCCATATCCTGAGAGGAATTGGTTGGCGGTCTATTTCCCGCAACGCTTCATCCATCCAGCACTTTTCACAGATATAAACATGAGCGTATCGGCTCAGCGGGTTCAGAAAAAAGTAATTGCCGGTATATAACTCATTGTGGCCGCACCTTGGGCAGAGAATCTGTTGTTCCGATTCCTGAAGGGGTAAAAGCCGCTCAAGAAACACTTTGATTTTATCTTCGCAAATATTCATGCCGTATTCTCCTTGATTGAGGCATTGGTTCTATTCACACCAGCTTGGCCGACGACGATATAAAGTCAAGCCATGGATAGGGAGGTTCTCTTTGTCATTGGTTACTCGGATAAATCCCTTTTTGTAGGCCACGACCTGGACTTCCTCATTTGTTTCGAGACAGAACACTCGTTGGCCGTTCATTTTTCTGAGTTCCTGCAGAGTGAGAGGAAACTCGTCATCATGCGTGCCTTCAGGTAGCGGAAGACCAGCCAATAGCATCTGAAAGGCAGTCTGAAAACCGGATTCAAACGCTTGTTCAGTAACGGCGCCGTGTTGCGCACCAACAGCGATCTGATAGGCCTCGAACGCTTTTATGGCTGACGGGGATTTCTGCAGGATGTTTCGCAGGACTGCTTCGGCAGCGGAAACCGATTTGTCCATTTTTTTCTGCTCACTGCTCTGCTTTTTGAACACGCTCGGCTCATAGTCACCGTAGTAGAGGTCGTGCAGAAAACTGGATGTAGGAGTTGTACTCTGCGGCGAACCCGCTTCAAGATGCGCAAGTCCGTCAGCAATTCGTTCCATCGCCTTGATAAGATTGGGCAGCTGGGCCTCAAAAAAGCGGTGACCGTATATCGTTTCGTGGAAATTCAAAGGTTGGCACCTCCTGTCAATGAAAGAACCACCGACGGTACAAAAGCTGCGGTGGTTACTGATTGAGACCTCTGATAAGGTCATAGACCATCCATAATAGATACTGAAAATCAGCCAAAACAGTCGTGCTGCATAGCCTTATTGCAGGCCAGAGAGAGGCCTGTCATCAACTGCGGCATAGCCTCCATATACTGGGGCGTAATACCCAAAGCATCCAATGCTTCCTGCACATCGCCGGTGTAACTATACTCGTGATTCTCCAATTCCTGTAGGAACATATCGAATATAAAGCCTTTCCCCGTTTTATCCGAGGAAATGGCATCTTCCAGCTCTTTGCGATGTCGGGCAAGCATTTCACCCAGCTTGGCAGCATCGCTTTTGCGGCAGTAGCCGCCACCGAAAATGCTGCACATCTGGCAGGTGTCCGAAAGAGAGAGGCCCAGTGTGCGCATCCCTTCGGCAAACTGTTGTTTGTTGAACGCAAAGAACATAGGGAATGCGTTGATTTCCGCCTGTTGGCGATTACGCATCTCCTGATATTGATTGGTACTCATGCAACGCTCCTTTTCTCTGCTGTGCTTACAGCCAGTGGTGTCACACGCCATTCTTCCGGGTGACGCTGGCTTCGGCAGATCTTTTGCAAAATTTCATGCTTTCCGCAGACGGCATATTGCAACCATTGATGGCACGGTTGACCGTTACCGTTCTGTGACGAGAGATGCTCCAGCACATAAATCACGGGTACCACCTCACTCTGAAGGAGCCAATTTGCGAAGCTCGTTCAGCAAGCTGCGGTTGTTCTGCTCGTACTGAGGCAGGAATGGCTGATCCAGCTCAAAATGATAGTAGTGATAGAACAATATCTTGAATACAGCTGCTTGGCGCATTTCTTCCGGCATACGGTGCATCAGCCGGCCAATCTCTGGGATGACCAGATACTGTTGCTTCAAAAATTCCTTGTCCTCTTTGGGAAAGTTGTGGTACAGCCAGTCTTTGACCAATACCTTTCCGCTGTTGAAGTGATGCTGCTGATTATCATCAAAGCACAGGCAGTATTCAAAATCCCGTCCACGCTCACCAGGCCCCACCGAGAACGGGTAAAGGCGGCAGGTTCGAGGGCGGGCAGCATAGATGCTGCACTGGTTTTCGCGCAGAAAAATACAAGTGGCATCTGCGCCGACCGTTTTGAGTACATAAATGGGATAACCTTCATCGGTAAGCGGCATGGGTTCGCAGTATCGGAGCAGCACATCGTCCGTGCTGCTGATACCGCAATGCTGGTTACGCAGGTGCTTAGCCATCCGGTAGGCATCCAGGCTCTCAACCATCACGCAATTTTCAATATGACGGCAGCAATGACCGCAGCAACTGCAGTGATATGAAACGAACTCCTTTGCTCGTACCGACACGGCAAGGGTTTTGGATTGCTCTTCCATCGTATTCCTCCATAAAAAAGGCCGCGGCAGACAAAGACGCCTGCCACGGCCGGGACTTATGGGGCGTGGCCCCTTACTTGTTGAATTCTACGCGCACGCGGCCAGGGCCGTATAAGCCGGGAAGACGGCCGCCATCGGGAAAGGGTCCATAGAGAGGTAGTAGTCAGAATTGAGCGTCTCAAAATGGATCATATCCGCCGACTGCTCGTGGATCGCCACGACGGTCGAGGTGCGGTAGGTGGTGCCGTTGGCACGCAGAAAAGCGCAGTGGCCCAGAACCAGCGGGCACAGAAGCGTTCCGTGCATCACGATGGATTTCTTCGATTTCGTCATAGTATTCGACCTCCATTCAAAATGATTTTGATTTCCCGCCGGGGCAGATTACTCGCGGCAGAGTTCCAGAAACACCACATGGGCTTCCTCAAGAAGATCTTTGATACACCGGACAGGGAGCTTTTCGCTTTTGGCAATCTCTCGTACGCCATAGCCGCAACCTTTCATACGGACAATGTTCATCTGCTGTCTGGAAATGCGACCAGCCAGATCATGGAGCAGCTGGCCCATCTCGAATTCCTGCATCAGTTTGTCCTGCACCGCCAGTGTATTTTCCAAAGGAGTGCCGTCGGGATACAGGCCAAGGTGGATGCTGAGGATTTCGGCATTTCGTTTGTGACGCTCTTGAGCCCGAAAATAATCACATAACCGAAATTTCATTTGCCTCATGGCAATGGTGCTGAACGAGTATTTCTGAGCAGACGAACTGTTACAGTAATCCCGGACTGCAGTTAAATAGGGAAAAATAACCACGTCATAAAATTCGTCTTCAGAGAGATGGTTATCATTCAGAAATTTATAAACCAGGCCGTGATGTTCGGCGGCAAACTCTTGCTGTTCCTTTGTTAACGGTACTTCACACAACATATATATTTCCTCCAGTCTAAAACAAAAAAAGGGATACCCCCGGCGTGAGCCAGAGGTATCCCTTGATGACATGTCATGCGGTTATGCCCGCAGAAAATCCATTATGCCGGCAGCTTTTCGTAGTCGCCGTTGATCGCTCCGACCGCATAGCTCCCATCAGGATTTGCGGCTTCGGTGGCGGATGCGGGGATCTCATACTCGCAGTCGTTGGTGCGCTGCTCTTCGTTGATCAGGGCCCGCTGGATGTTGATGAGCTTGATCTGCTCCTTGAAGCCATTGGCATAGGCACGGATCTGACTCAACTCCTCGCCCTGGAAGTCGCGCACGAGACGGAAGGTGGCAACGCTGTAGTCGTTGCTGCCGTTGTTTTCCTTCTTCAGCGAGATCTGCACCAGGCTGCCATAGGTGGCACGCCGCCGGTAGACAAAGGCTCTGTTCAGAAACTCTTTGAACGGCTTGATGCTGGTGGGCGGGAGCGAGATCAGCAGAGGCATATACTCGCCGCTGCGCAGCAGGTAGATGTCCCGCATATTCTTGCACGCCTTGCCCCGTCCGCCGTCTCGGGCCGAGCCATACTCGTTCATCGGGCAAGTGGCGCAGGCGCCGCCAGGTTCACCAATTCCCGTCTTGCCGTCCACAGAGGAGCAGAGAGGCTTGGTGTCCTCGTCATACTCACTGCCTTCCGGCCAGAGGGTGCAGGCGGCGTGATTATAGAGAATCACGCCCTCCAGCGTCCGGGCATAGTCCGGATTGTCCGGGTCCTCGGTGGGGATCTCGAACTGCAGCTGGCCGCCGGCGGGAATCTTCACCCGCTGGAAACTCATCATCTGCAGACCGTCGGCATCCTCCGCGATCTCCTCGCTGCTGAAGTCGCCCTCTACCATGGCGGGAAGCAGGAAAGCGTTCTGCTCGGGAATGTTCATCATGGAAGTGTTCTGTTCGTACATAGTTCGTTCCTCCTTAGAATTGACTGGTTGGCAGCCACTCAGGCGGCCATCTGATTGATACGGCTCCACTGCCTTGCCGGCATGGAAAGAATGTTGTAGCCGATGCCCTCCAGAGCGGTGGCTCTGTCATAGTCCTCGACATCCTGGCTGTGGCGGGTCACTGCGTTGGACAAGCCATACAGCGTCAGATCGTTTCCTTCAATCAGCCGCTGCAGCACACCGGAGCTTTCTTCTTCCGTGATATGAAAGTCTCTGCTGACCAGCTTGACGACACCAGGAACATCCGCGGTATTCATCCGGGCGTCTTTGGCATCTTTCATCAGGTTGACCACCCGAGTGAAACGCACCTCATCCACCACGGCCCGTACCGTATCCTGAATCTTCATGGCAAACGCCTTATCGTCGGCTTCCAGCGTCTTATCGGAGTATAGCTGATAATTCTCCGTGGCCTCGTTGACACGGCCAACGTGGTTGCGGCGCGTCTGGGCGTCGTTGACCACCATGCCATTGCTGCACACCAGACGGTAGACCAACGGCTGGATATTCACCGAGCCAAGCCCCACCTCGCTGTTGCTGATGATGATGCCTGACTGGACGATATCGCCGGGAGAGACCTCTGCTTGCAGCCGGGTGTTCACCACCTTGATATACATACGGCTTTCGGTGAGCTGGCAGCTTTCAAAGTGCATCCCTTCCATATCCTGCAGGACAGGAAGAACGATGCCGGCAATATCCAGATTGTCGATACGCCGGTAGCGGTTGCTAAGGAATGCCCGGGCGGTGCCGCCAATAGTGCGGACTAAGCGCACAGCGGGCTCACGCTCGAACCAGGCGTTCACATTTTCCGAAAGCAGCTGGGGATGCTGTGTCAGCATCTTGTCGTAGTAGGCCGCCGGGATCTTCAGATGGGTGCCGATCTGCCTGTGGGCGATGGCATTGATCTCCAGCGGCTCCACAGCCATCTCGCCAGACGGGGTATAGGCATTGAGATATAAGTCCGAGCCAAAAGGCTCCAGACGGAGGCTTCGGGTATCCATCACATAATCGGCCTTCAGTTCGGCCTGACGCTGGATCTCCTTTGCCATCTCAACAAGGCTTATCCCGGATTTCATTGTGTTTTCACTCCCTTCTTTGTATGATGGTGCTTACCAGGAGACCTGAATGCCCTGCGCCGTTGTTTCGGCAGAAAGACCATTGCTCTCAAATACTTCCACCAGACGGGGCCAGTAGACCTTCGCCGGAAAGTTGGAGAGGTGTTCCTGCGGCACCAACTCCTCACCCTGCTGAATGCAGATATCGCCGTTTTCACGCAGAGTGAGCTTGCTGTGGCCACGAGAGTTCAAATCCGCCACCAGTGCCTCCAAAACCGTGCGTCCGCTGTTTTCATACCAGATGCGCGGATCGATTGGCTGCTTGTTGGGCGGAATATTGTTCGGGTCGTCTGCCCCTGTTTCAGTCTTGGACAGCGGTACGATCCGGAGCAGATCGCAGCGAATAGCTGCGTCCTTGCCGAAGGTGATGTCCGCATGGTCAAAATCATCCACATTGTAAAGTCGGATGCGTCCGGTACCATTGGTGCGGATCAGCTCGGTCGGCTTGGGTTCGCACCACTCAAAGCAGGCGTTTGCATACGAGGAGCGCAGGTAGGTCAGGATGCGGTGATTTGCGTAGCGGAGCAGCAGATCATCCGAAATTGGTTCCTCCAGTTCCGGGACCTGAAATGTGCTCCGACTAACGCCTTCGGCATGAAGCTGCCGTTCCCGCTGCTGGCGCTGCCGGCGGCGTTTGGCCTGCTGCATATAGGGGAGCAGGAGGATCAGTACGACCCAAAGCCCCCAGAGGGTGAATACCCCAATCAGCAGCCAAGCCTGCCACGGTCCGCGCACCAGAGCCATGATGGCGATAACAGCACCAATCAGAATGGTGATGCTGCCGCTCAAAAGTCCTTTGTCGTTACTCATTTTTTGCCGTCCTTCCTGTAAATTTTGCCTGAAAACAAAAAAAGAGGGACCGCACCAAGTTTTTCAGTCCATTCTGAAAACTTGATACGGTCCCTCTGAGGTGCCGGTACTTATCCCGGCAGGGGTTCGCGGTCACCGTCCATCACCTCTGCGGGTGCAGGAACAGTCTCCGCTTGGTCGGAGCCATTCTGATCACTTTCCGGCTTTGCTCTGGAGGTTTGTCCGGGAAGGTAGCCAAAGTCAGTCAGCCATACTTTCAGCTTCTTGACCGTGCTTCCGTCCTTTTGGCGGACATCCACCAGTTTTTGCGATCCGGTGAGCCAGATCATGCTGCCCTTTCTGACCTTGAGCTTCATGAGCCTGGCAACAGCGTCGCCACGGGCCCATACCTGATAAAAGTCCGGCTGGTTACCGCCGTTTCGCTCCATAAGGTCAAAGCAGACATACGGTTGTTTTGTCTGGCCTTCTTTGGGAACAAGATCATGCATGACTCGGCCAAATACATGGATCTGTGCCATAACACTTCCTTTCTTCGCCTTTGGCGTTACTATCTATATATAAAAAGTGCCAGCAGCAATCCGGCCACAAAATGGGCGCGGAGATACCACTGACACTTGCATACAAACTTAACAGCGTGTGCAATGCGGGCTTTTGGCCTGCGGTACAGAACATCGGTCTGTATCCCATACGGGAAGCGCACAAAAATCAATTACAAGGTAAGTGTAACACTATATCTTGTGCCTGTCAAGTGGTATAATTCTATATATAGATATTTTCGCGCGGCGACTTACAACATATGGTTCATGTAACGATAGTAGTCATCCAGCAGGTAAAACTTCAATCTTCTGGCATAAGTTTTGCCATAGTGAATTGTCAGACCGTAGATGTTTCCGGTACCATCCACTCCAAGGGGACCCAGCCAGCAGTAGTTTTTGCCCTCGTCAAAGAACCAGAGCTGAATGTCCTGGTATTCTTCCTCGGTTACAAGGCCGGAGGCGGCCAGTCGGCAGCAATCTTCTTCCTGGAGCATTGGGCGGGAAAGAAAGCGGCGATAGAGTTCGTCCGACAGGCACAGGGCCTGCTGGTAGGTCAAAGGATTCGAATGACTTAACCACCAGCGTGTGACATCTTCAAAGGAATGCAGCTTCGGCTTTGGATCAAGCGCACGGAAAGTTTGGAGAAAGGCCTGCACATCTTCCAGTTTTGCCGGCGGCGGGATCGGGATTTCTTGTACTTTATTATCAAAAAATCCAAAAGCAATCTGTTCGCCGGTCTTATCTTCCAGAAGAAGAGAAGTTCGGGAAAGCGGAGATACCAGAAAATGTTCCATGACAAAATTGGCATCCAGGAATTGCTGGATTTTGTATTGCTCAATGGTGTGTGGCTTATACATTGGCGAAACCTCCTTTTTGATGTTCCGCTTATTAAATAGGGAAGTATTTTCACTTTTCTGCAATGTAGATTAAATTTGAAAAGGCAAGCAAAAACTGCGGCACCATAACGGTTTGAACGGCACCGCAGCTTTTTCCTTATTCCGTGGGTTCTTATTCAAGGTTTTCATCCGCAGAGGAAGTCGTTTCAAGCTCTTCATACCCCAGAAAACTATTGGTAGAAAGGGCTGCGTCCAGGTAGTCATTTCCAACTGCGGGACGGCTCCCCGTCTGGAAATAGAATCGGTAGTGGGAACCAATCCGAAACCTGGAAGCTTTGCTCAAAAGCAGAGTGGTTTCTGCGCCTTGGGCATCTACTAACTGTACCTTGCGATAACGATGCAATGCGGGGGCGGTGTCACTGGTACAAACTCCTTCGACTACTTCATACCGGCCACAAGCGGCGGTGCTCCACAGGCTTCCGCTCAACACCAGCGAAGCGATGAAAATAATTCCGCCCAATGCCAGAAGGATGTGATCTGTGGTTGCGGTAAAAATTACGAGACTGACAGCGAGGCTGGCAAGCCCGGCCAAAGCGGTCAGTAGAATCTTACGCCGCAGCACAAAGGGGAATTGATCCCATTGTTTTTTCATGTGCTGATCCTTTCAAAAATGATTTGCTGGCGCAGGTACAGGTTGGCCACGGCCAGCGTGACAGCCTGACTGCTCCGGCTGTTCTTCATCATGCTGGCGATATTCTGGCAGGTGGTCTCGCTGTCACCGTACACCTTTTCCATCAGGACCCGTTCACTGGGGAGAGAGAAGACATCCTGCTCCACACATTTGATGATTTCGGCGGTGGAAAGAAGCGCCTGATGGGCCAGCCTCATTACACGGGATTCATAATCAGTCCGGCGGTCTTTATGGAATAGCTTCATAGCCTGCTTCATCGTTATCCGCCGGCTGAGTACCAGCTTGGCAGCGGACACGCCGCGTACAAATGCGGAGCCATTGGTGGGGATGACCCCAAGAGAGCTGAGCAGGTCGTACAATGCATCGAATTCTGTTTCGCCGCATCCGGATACCAGAAGGCCGCGGATGAGCAAACGGTTGACGCAGGCATCCCAGGGACGGGCAACACATCCGCCAAGGGAGGAGGCCAGCTTGTCACACTGGCAGGAAATATCATCCCATTTGGAGATCCGCCAGTTCAGTGCAGTCCACACGACCATTTCCTGCATATCCACCATGTATCGCTCCCCACCCAGCACAATGACCGGGCAGGAATGTCCGCACCCGTTGGCCTCCCGCTCCAGACGGCCGACCGCAGTATACAGCTTTTTTAATTCCATAGCTTCAAAACCTCCTTTTAAATATCCTTTACTGCTGTATGACCGCGGTTTTCAACAGACTCAAAGCAGACTTGCCAAAAAGCGGGGATCACAGCGCAGCTTGGCCGCAGAGCGAGAGATCCAGGCGCCTACATGAGAAGGAGGCACATGATAGATTTCCGCAATATCTGTGACCCGCATCCCTTGTAGTTTAAGAGCAAGCGCCTCAATACCGAGTCTGGCTACACCGTCATATTCCTGTTTGCTGGCCTCCAGGAGCGACAGTGTTTCTACCAGGGACATACGAGCATCAAAATCATCGGCCTGCGGTTCCAACGCCTCACCGTCTGCCGCCAACTCGCCATGCTCGCCAATGATAAGACGGCTGAAATGGCTCCGGTGATTGCATACCTTTCTACAGTAGGATAAGAGACCGTTTTTTACGACTGTTTTGGCGTAGGTGGAAAATTGTGCCCGCCCGTCATCCTTATAAGTGGCTGCAGCTTTGCAGAGCCAGAGGCATCCCTCTTGAAACAAATCGCTATACTCCAGGCCGCAAATGGTGGGATTGACATGGATATAGTCACAAATCACCCAATGTACCACAGGCAGATTCTGTGCAACGAGTTTCTGTTGTGCTTTCGTTAGGCTATTCATATTTTCGCCCCCATCAGGCTGCCGCCTTCATGTCGGCGGGAGGGCCAGACGCCTGTTTGCACAGACGAATCACTTCATCGCACATCCAATCAGAAAATTGTCCGATATGAGCCTGGTGCTCGTTTAAGCCCAATTTGGCCTGTAGCCAGATATAGACCTCCCATTTTTCCATGTTCCGGCTCTGTTGCAGCTGACGAAGCGCCTGGTGCGCCAGAATCCGTTTGTGTCGCAGATCACCATTGGCCAAGACACCCATGGGCAGGTGCGTCCGATCATGGGCGCTCACATAAGCGTCACAGGCAGGCCAGCGATCACAGAGATAAAGAAATTTTCCCCGAGAGCGCCGGTTGTGCCCATATACAACACTAGCGGGGCGAAGCGAAGCGTTGGCGTGACAGTATGGGCATTTAATTTTTTTTGACTTCATCATAAAATCATCACCTCCAAAAACGCGCCGAAGACGGCGCAATGACGTCTTTTTGGGTATAAATTAGGGGGCGCTGCCACAGGACCACGCAGAGCAAAGCTGGTGAAGTGTGCAGTTAGACGGGTCCGGCGTGTGCCATTCAATGTATTTTGAAAAGGCAGATTCAAAGGAACGGCGCGGCAGGACAGCGCTGCACTCGGCGGGATCAACTTGCTCGCCGGTCAGCTGATGAACCGATTCGGCAGACAGCAGCATGACCTGCCCGCACTCATCCACGGTAAACAGAAAACCCGAGCATGGTTTTTCATGTTCATGTGTGCAGACCTCACAATCACAGGAGATAAAAATGGCGTTGCGCCAGTTTCCACCAGTGGCACGCAGAAAGGAATAAAATTTGCAGGGTGTATTCATCCTGTACCTCCGTTATTCGTTTTTTGAAAAACAAAAAGCGGGGGCCGGTTGTGGATATCCACAAACCGACCCCCGCATATTGGCGCTTAGGCGAACAGACCCTCGATCTCCTGGGTGATCCGGGGGATGACCGTATCGTTGAAGATGAGGGTCAGAGCCGCCAGGAGCAGCGCACCGAGGACGACAGCGATGATGATCTTCACAGCGTCAGAGATATAGAAATCGCCGCGCTGGTTGGAGAGCGCCGTGCGGGCGCGAAGGACGAGGCCGTTGACTTTGTTGCAGATGCAGCTGGTAAACTTCTTCATGAAAATACCTCCTGAGAGTGTGATTATTGAATGGTTGGGTGCAGCCTGTCAGGAGCGACGGATCGGCTTGAGCAGGCCGTTTTTGTTGGAACGGGGCTTGTCAGGATATACCTTGGGCTTCTGATGCAGAAGCTGGTGGAACCGGCGGCGAATCCGATTTTCGCCGTCAGGCGGAATAAACTTTTTCTTCGCCATGGAATTCTCCTGTTCAGACGATAAATCAAGGCCGGCCTGCTGACAGGCCGGCCTTGTGGCAAAGTTGATAGCAGCCGGTACGCCGGCTGCTATGGGAACCCGCTGACATACACGGTATCACCTCCAATATGGGTTGGTTCCCGAGCGGGGGAGTTGTTATATAAAGCTCAGACTTGAAGTGTGAGCGGGAACCTGTCAGCCGAAGAAAGCCCCGAGAGAAGCCAGCACCTCCGTACAGAGGACAACCAGATAGATGATCATAATACAGATCAGCATCATCATGGAATAACGCTGGATCTTCTTGGGCCGTTTGGCAGCTTCTTTTTTCAGGTTGTTCTGTTCAATCTGCCGCATATCAAAGCAGATCATCTTGAAGTACATCCGCTGGTCGTCACCGCGTAGTACGCCAATCAGGCCTCGGATCACATCAGACAACATGGGGCTGCCGATGCGGGTCTCAAAGTGAATCAGAGCGTTTTCATAATTGCCAGTTTTCATGTCAGCAATCGTCTGATCCAGCTCTGCACCGAAATCCTTACCTGCAACGCGACGGTAGGAGGTGAGAATTTTCAGTACATCACGATCATTCTCCAGATTCTGCCCAATGGTCAAAGCAAATCGGGGTATTTCGCTTTCAATGAGTTTGCGACGCTTCTTAACAAAATCGAAAACGCTGTAATAGGTCGAAAACCACAGTGCTACCGCCAAACCAATCAGGATCGGAACGGCCAGCGGCATAAGCGGCGCCATGAGCAAAGCGCAGAGACCAACGGAACCCGCCCGGACCCATGCCCGGGCGGTATAGACTTCCGGTGACAGTTCCAGGCCGACAATGTCCAGTGCCCGCTGAAGCTTATTGCGCTTGAGCTTATCCAGTTTCAGATAAGGAGCGAGCAGCCTGGCGATCTTGGTAGTGTAGACGTCCAGCAGCTTTTCTGCTTTGATGCCCTGCTGCTTACGGGCTAGCATCATCATCCGGGAGGTCTTCTTAGTGGGAATGTCCACGAAGGCGCAAGTCAGGTTATAGGTGGCGAACCCAAAGCAGATGATTGCCAAAAGAGCCAGAAGCGTCATGCGCCGTCACCTCCGTATTCAATGGGTTTGCTCAGCTTCATGATCTGGGTCAAAGCAAACAGAATGATGGCTGCACAGATCGCCAGAGCGATTTTACCGGGAGTCGTAAAAATGAGGGTATGGAACCAGTCTTTGTTCAGGAAATAGAGCAGCGGCACATTGGCAATCACCAGGAACATCATTGTGATAGCTTCCCGGCGCGGCCCCTGCATCATGGCTTCCAGTTCAGACTGTACCACACGCACATCACTGAACTTTTGGGCAATGGTGGGCAGCGTGTTTTTCATGGAACGATCAGACTGGCACTGAATCAAGATGTTGCACCACTCATGAAAGACCCGGTTGGGTATCTTCATCTTGAGGGAGTTGATGGCGCTTGTCAGATTGGCGTTGATCAGCTCCGCCTCGTAGACGAAAGCTTCAAAATTGGCCTTTACCGGCTCGTTGATGTAGGGCAGGTTTTCTTTGACAGCCCGGATCAGATCCTCGGTGCGCAGATAAGAGGTGGTGATGATGGAGATGGCGGTCTCCAGTTCCTCATTGAGATGCTTCTTGTAGCTGGCGGCGGTGCTTCGCAGGTACCAAATGGGGGCAAGGGAAAATCCAATGCCCAGAATCGGCACCATATACACATTATTGATGAGCAGCGCCAGTACGGCACCCACCGCAAATAGGATAAGCGACAGCCGTTTGACGGCCTCATAACGGTCAGACCGGCCGGTACCTTTCAGGATCTGCTTCAGCTCATAATCCTGATTGAAGAATCCCTTGGCGGGTGTGCCCATCAGAACATTGAGTTCATCAGACAATGTGGCCGCTTTGCGCTGGGAGCGGAAGAGAGCGTCAATGAAATCGCCCGGGCGCACACCGAACAAAGCCAGGAGGCCCGCGCTGATAAGCGAAAAACATATGATATAGATCCACTGCAATGCTTAATCCACCTCCTTAGGGGGCTGCATGAACTCGGCCAATTCCTTGTTGGAAATACCGTTGTCCAGCAGGCGCTTTTTCAAAGTATCGGAGATCAGGCCGACCTTCCGATGGTGCCCGACCACACGGACATTCCCATCCCTGTCGGTCACATTGTCCTCTACCTCAAACTTATATAGTGTGTGGGAGACGAGCTGACCATCTCGGAAGTCCTCACCCTCCAGGATTTCCATGATTTTGCGGGAGCGATCCTCCAGCTGTTTGGTGAACACCACGATGGGGTAGGCCTCTACCATGATCTCCATGAGCACAGAGTCATCCATACTGTATTTGCGCTTGGCGAGGGTCATCATTCTGCGGTATGTGCTGTTGCAGGAATTGGAGTGAATAGTGGTACAGACCGTGTGGCCGGTTCGGGAGCTCTCTGCCGCAGACAGACTTTCCGCCGCAGACCGCATCTCACCAACGCCGATCACATTGGGATGCTTGCGCAGAACCCGCTCCAAGAGGAAGTCCTGGTTGATGTTCAGAGCCGGATTCTCGCTGGGGCGGGTCAGCAGGTGGATGACAGAATTCAGGATGTTGCCGTTCTCGTCCCGTTTGACCAGATCAAACTCACGGCTGCCCTCCTCGATGGTAATGAGGCGCTGATTGTTGGGTACATTGGAGAGCAGCCAGGCCATGATGGTAGTCTTGCCGGAACCCGTGGAACCAGCGATGCACACACTGACACCGTACCGAATACAGGCCATTAGGAAGTGAAGCATCTCAGCTGTGGCGCTGCCGGAATCCAGAAGCTTCTGTTCAGAGACCGTCTGCTGATTGACGATACGGATGGAGGCATTGATACCAACATCCGGGTCCACGATAGGGGTCTTATCCACGGAGATACGGATGTTCTTATCCAGAAACCCCACCACGCTGGGCATCGTATCGTCGATGACCATGCCGCAGGCGTTGAGCATACGCCGCACCACATCAATGGCGTGCTGCGGAGAAGAGAACTTATCCGGGATCTTGATGCTGCGGCCGCCGGCCTCGATCACCTCAATGTCATTGTAGGCATTGATATTGACTTCCTCGATGCCGGGCTTGTAGATCCATTTCTTCAAAAAGGAGTACCCGGCCATATCTTCATAGAGCTGCTCGCAAAGCTGCTCGGTGGTCAGCCCGCTGATAGCATATTTGCGTTTGACGATGTACTGCACCATCAGTTCTTTCAGCAAGGCTGTGGCCCGCTCGGCATTGGCTTCGCCAGCTTCGGCAATGGTGGATGCGTGATTCTCAGCAAAATACCGCTGCACATCCTCCAACACCTGGTCATAGGTCAGCTCCTGATTGGCGGCAGGCGCAAAGAATATGTCGTTGAGGTTATTCATCGGCATCGTCCTCCTCGAACTCTTCCTCATCGTCAGGATCTTCCTCTGCGGCCTGTTCCGCCAACTCCATCTGCTCCAGCGCATCCAGCACCTTGTTGAGCGAAGCGGTGTACTTGGGATTGCAATATTTAATGGCCTGGAACATGCCACCCTCAGTGGCACAACGGTCGATTTCCTTGCCGTAGGGGAGCAAACCATCAAACCCTCCGATGATATACCCCATTTCATCCAGAGCGTGGAACGGCCGGGCCATACCGGCAAAGGTCAGGTGCTGATCGTAGTGAAAACGTCCATCCACCAGCAGCGGCTGATGGGCCTTCAAGTAGTTGATCCCTTTCAAATCAGGGGTGAGCAACCGAACGACCAGATCGCCGGATTCAATGGCCGCCGGTGTGAACACATTGGTCATGTTGGAACTGCAGTCCAAAATGACGAAATCCACCAGTTTGGCTGCCGCATTGACCAGCTGGAGTACCATGGCGTATTTGATTTCCGGGTAACTCAGAGGATTCTCACCAGCGGAATACCCCATCAGGCCAATAAACGGATAGCTTTTCAGAACCGTGACATGGCTTGCCACCAGCGAGGTATCAATCTCTACGCTGCTGAGAACCTGGCCCACCGAGGCGTTGGTCTGAATGATCTGATCCGGCAGCCAGACCGGGAGCATGGGAACGCTGATCTCCGCGTTGATGATGATGGCTTTCCGCTTATCTCGGGTCAGGGCTTTTGCAAGAATGCAGGAAAACATACTTTTCCCGCTTCCGGGACTGCCCCAGACAGTAATGACTTTTCCCATCGTTTCCGACCTCCTTCTGTTACTCAGCCGGTTGGCTGGTGTCCGCGGGGGGCGTTTCGGCGCCACTGTCCGGCGCCTCAGAACCGTCCTCGGCCGTAGGCTCGCTGCCCTCCGTAGTCTCACCATCTTCCGTCAGCGTTTCGGGAAAATAGATCTCCTGCAGGGTTTTGTCCTGCGCTGCCAGAAGTTCTTCAGCCAGTTGATCGTTGTTACGGGAGATCAGGGCCACATGGGCGACGCCGTCGTTTTCCATCTCTGTGATGATCCGGGCTTGCTCAGGCGTTGCCAGAACTGTGATAGTGGCAGACTGCTGCCGCTCTTCATCCTCCGTGGGCTCCTTGGTGTTGTCCACATTGACGCCATCGGAATCGGTAACCGACAGCACTTTAACAAAGCGGAGTTCCGGGACCTCTTCTGCTGTCTCCAGGAAGTGATAGATCCGAATGATGTCGTTGGGCTGGAGCTTGTCAGAGAGGCCGGAGGCCAGCGTCTTAACAGTCATTGAGATAGCTACCTTTCCAGAAGGGATGTCATTGAGTGCCACATCCGAAGAAACCGGAACACTGCTGACCTTGCTGGTAAGGATGTAGTCACCCTCAGCCAGATCCGCGGTTACATACAGGCCCTCCACATCGCTGAGACTGTGCGCAACATTGGAGGGCAGATTGTAGCCGCCAACTTCCACAACCTCGGCATTGTCCGAGGTGATTTTTTCGCCTTTCAGCACCGGCTGCGTGATACGGACGATTTCGGCTTTTCCGTTGGTCTGACGGGCGATGGTGGGGAGGGCAACAAAGGCAATGACTGCTGCCAGGACCAGGGACAAAATGCCGAAGATAAAACGGTTGTTCAATTTCATAAGCATAATCTCCTAATGCAAAAATAGTTCGGCCAATGTCGCCGCAGAGCAGCCGCAGGCCAGAAAAGGTAGAAACGGGATGGACAAAGGGCGCCGATCCCGGTAAATCCGCCGAATCATCAAAATGATGGGCATAGCACATACTGCGGAAACCAGAAAAACGATGGACATACCGAAAGGACCATAGATGAGTCCCAGCACACCGCAGAATTTGATGTCACCGCCGCCCATGCCGGTCCCTCCAGTCACCATGGCAGCAGCCAGAGGAATACTGAATCCAAGCAGAGCGCCTATTAAGGACTTTGCGAATATCGGCCAGAGCCAAAGCGGAGGTTGTCCGCAGTCCAGGGCGAACCACGCTTTGATCAGCGGCGCCGCCGCAGCCAGCGGGATAAAAAAGACGAGCGCCCGGTCGGGCACTCGCCGATGAAAGATATCGTAGAAGGCAAAACCGACAATCACCAAAAATGCGGTGAGCAGATATGCCGACCAGATACTATTCTCGATTGGTATACCAGTCATCATAGAGGCTCCCGTTGATCGATACATAATCGTTCAGGTTGATGCTCAGCATCCCATCCGGCGTCCACGTGTCCCAAACCTGAGTAAATACTGTGTAGTTGGTAGAATCCGGGAACCAGATAGGCGTAAAATGCACCGTTCTGTTGTAAGTGGAGAAGTCGTTGGGCTGGAAGGTGAATTTTGCACTTCGACCACTGGACACCCGCTGCAGAAGACGCAGATAGGTTTGGTACTGGAATTCCGGAAACACAGAAAACGCCGTCTGCGGATGAGTAATGTGACTGGTGGGTGCATCGGTGGAGAGCGTTGCGGTCACATCCTGCTTGACGCCATACCCGCTCTTCATGGCCTTGCCGGAGGCAGTCGGTACAATATCATCCGGCATCAAGGACATGACACCGCTGATCGAAGCGGAGTAACCGGTGTATTCATACTCCCAATAGCCTTCATCAACCCAGTGCCCGCCGTCTTCTCCGTGGTCACACCATACCCACACCGGCACCCAGTAACAGCTCCAAACACCCCAGTTGGCGGTCAGCTTCTGTGTTTCGCTGGGAAGGGACGGCAGTGTATAGCTCGGATTGGTATCCGTAGCTACGGGATCAGGCGGGATGTGTTCGTTCAGATCTACGATCTTCGCCACAAAGGTATCCTGAGCGGTATAAGCGCCACTGACGGATACCGTTATAGTGACTGTCTGGGGAGTGGAGGGAGTGTGCCATTTGACCCAGACTTTCTGGCTGTCGCCAGCCGGAATCACGATATTGTTGACCCGGTAGGATGTGCCGAGAATAGAAAAAGTCACCGAGGCGGGGTTATCCGGTGTAAGGTCGGTGTCAGTCCGAAGTGTCACGGTCGTGATTACATCGGTATCTACCCGATACTCTACATCTGGGGCCTCAATCTCGCCTTCGGGCGGGATTTCATCAAACCAGACGATGCCAACGCCGAGGGTATTGATGATGTCGGAGTTGTTTTGCGTCCCGGTGGTGCTGCCGCCCCATGCAGAAATGCCCAGGTCACTGAACTCCAGAAACATGCTCAAGGGCAAGTTCTTATGGGTGAGCGAGGTCATAGTCCTTCGCAGTGAACCACCCGCCAGCTGATCGTACAGGCCAGCTTCAGTTGCTGTCATGCAGTAATACTGGCCATTGTGGGTAAAGTAGGCGATGGGCTCGATAAGAAGCTTATATTCGCCGGCAATCATCCGCTCGTAGTCCACACCTGCTGCTTGAGCAACCATCATGCAGGCATATTCTGAGCAGAAGTACCGTTTGATGGCATCAATATTATTCTGCCCACTGCTGCTGACGATTGTGGGCATAGACTGGGTGGGCTTGATGCAGGTATAGGCCACGCCGGATTGAAGAGAAAGCCCGGTACCGGCCAGATATTGCAGTTTATTGACTTTACCAAAGTGCAGAATGCTGCTGTTCTGCGTACGATTGGAAAAGTCAATCGGAGAAGAGACGGCAGAGCCGCTCGCTGCATCTACCACCGTAATGCGAACACCGTCATTGCCCGGGTTCCAGAAGTTGGTGCTGGTGCCCTGGCCCATACCACCGCCGCCGCCGTCAATGTTGCCGTTCCCGCCGGCAGCAAAAGCAGTGGCAGGAACAAGGCACAGGGTCAGCGCCAGACTGCACAGGAGGGCGAGAAGTCGTTTCAAATGACATCACACTCCAATCATATAAAATTGAAGGGCCGCCACATAGCTGTGACGGCCCTGGAGATCCGTATTTAGTTGTGGGGCAATCAGCCCATGTTTCCGACTTGCTTGTTCAGGTCACCATCGCTGCCGCCGGTGGACTGCTGCACATCGCCGGGCACCACCCACCCAAAGACGGGATCGTAGACGGCGCCGCTGCCATTGCTGGAGCCGGGGGCCGGCTCATTGCTGGAAGTGGATTCTTCTGCCGGCGGCGCCGTGACTTGAGGTACAGACGGGTCGGGGGTGACATCGTGATCTTCGCCGGGGTCTGCAATCTCTGTCTTGCCTTCCGGAGCAGGGGGCGGAGTTTCCTCCGGCTTGTCCGTATCAGTGAAGTCAATCACCACTTCACTTTCCGTTTCGGAGGTTACCTTGGGGTATTCCTCCTCAGAGCTGGGAGACTGCCCAGGGGAATACGCATCTACTCCGCCGGAATCGTCCCCGTTTTGGGCACCGCCGTCCGACCAATCGCTGGTGGTGCTGCTGGGAGGCGATTCATCCGGCTTAAAATTCTCCGTTCGATCCCGGCTTACGAACCAGCAGACGCCCAGGATCGCAACACAGAGGACGACCAGGACCGAAACGATAAAGCCTTTGGATTGGAAAAACTTTTTCATGTGTGTCCACACTCCTTCTTTACTGTTATATAAAGCATATACTGCGGAACTTACTGATGTTTCAACAGCGCCGCTAAAATTTGGTATTATGGTAGCCAGTCAGTTCTACCCGCTGTGTGATAGTAGGGTAGTTGTGCCCAAACATCCGCACATAGAACTCCACATCACAATAGAAGATATACTCGACCCGATCGCCCACCACATTGAACTCCAGGCTGATGTCGGATACCTGATAGTCGTTCGTGGAAAGCGGAATTTTGGAGGCAAGTCCGCCTGCCACCGTGGCCTCCAGCATTTCCGTGTAGTCACTGCTGGAATAGAGGGTGCGCAGGTACTCTTCAAAGTTAGTTTCCCGTTGGGAGCGGTAAGTGTCCGCATAGATGGTGGCGCTCAGGTTGTTCAGCTCCATTTTAGCGCCGTTTCGGATGTTGATGCAAGTGATCCGCACTGAGGCGTACAACAAAAGAAAGGAAATGAGCATCACTACGCCGACCACAAAAAAGCAGGCGAAGAAAGTGATCTCACCCCGCTCGTTGCGGAGTGGCCGTCGCAGCCACCGCATAAAATGCTTCATAGGCCACCTCACTTCCAGTAGTGTTCGCTGACGCCGGAGCCGCGGGCCACCACCGTGATGTTGACCAAATCCAGATTCCAGAAGCCGCCCAGCTTTGCTTCACCCTCAATGGTGATATAGAAAGGAGTCCCGAGCTGAATGGCCCTGGACATTCCGGCCGGTGTGGGCGACTTATATGTGGCGTCAATGGAGTAGGTTATGTTTTCTGCTCCCTCGATCTCCGAGCACAGAAATTCAAAGAGAGAATCCGTCTCGCTGTTGATGCCACCGGACAGCTGGATCTGCTTTACCATCTGATCGGCTGCGTGATCCAACTCTTGTTTCGTGGAGATGATACCGAACAGATCGATGATAAATGCCAGCAGGACAACGGCGATAAAGATGAAGAACACCGTGGAGAAATAGTTGGCCTCACCTCGCTCGCTCTTCATTGTCCTGCGGGCTTTCTGCAGGAAAGTATGAATGTGAACCACCACCTTTTCTGACAAATGAAAGCAGCCGCCCCCTGCCGGAGCGGCTGCTTTACAAAGTATTGACTGTACCAAGTATAACAGATATGGATTTACGGCGAAAGGGCAGGACTGCGCCAATGTAGGGGCAAGATTGTGCCAATCAACTGGGAACCGTGAAAAGAATTCCTTTGATGCGGTTCTGCGGAAAGTATTTCAACATGTCTTCTCGGTCAGCATTGACCACAACAGAAAAAGATGTTATTATAAGAGCATAAAATAAGTGGTAATAGAGTATCATAATAACAAGCGCGTATCTATGGCAGGAAGGAGAACTGTATGGAGAAGACAAAATATAGAGATTTGATCATGCGGTATCTTACTGCATTGGACCCGAATCAAGTAATTACAACAGAACAAGTTGCTCAGTATGTCGCAGAACAACTTCAACTCGAAACAGCAACAGTAAAAAAGACAGTCAATGTAAATATGGCCCGTCTTGAAAAAGAAGGGCAAATTGTGCGTTTGACAAAAGGTATTTATTGTAGGAAGGTAAAAACAGCATTTGGATACTATACCCCGGATAAAGAAACGCTTTTTTGTAAGCAACTTCTTCGCAATGAAAACGAAGTGATTGGATATGAAACAGGATTATCTGCCCTCAATCGCATTGGTCTGGTATCTCAGATGCCCAAAAAAAGGTGCATTGCAACAAACTTGCACATGAAAAGGATTCCGAAAGGAATGCAGATAGAGATTCGGAAACCGCCAATTATAGTCAATGCCGACAACTTTCGATATCTGCAAATTTTGGATGCAATTCGAGAACTGGACATGGCACCTGTCGATACAGCGAGGCCGGTTGATGTAGTAAGAGCAACAGTTCAGAAATTTGCGTTAGAAACGGATCAGCTGATTCTGATGGCTCGAAAGTATTATGGGCAAAAGACATTAGTTCGGACGATAGATATTATGTTGGAGGGTAGTTATGAATCTGCACGAGGATAAGCTTGCTTTTTTGAATATCATCAATCTAGTTCATGAAGATAGCGGTATTAGATCCGATATTTTGGAAAAAGACTATTATGTTACGCTACTGCTTAGAGAGTTGGCAGGCAAGCAAGCAGAGCTGCCGGCTTATTTTAAAGGTGGAACAGCTCTGTATAAAGCACAGAAAAGCATCCGTCGTTTTTCTGAGGATATTGATTTGACGGTATGTATTGATAACTGCAGTAATAATCAGGCAAAGAAACGACTGGAACTGGCAACAAAGAAATATCAATCGCTCCCCCGCACATCCAGAAAAGAACTGGAGGACGACCGTAAAGGCAGTATCACAGCAGTTTACGACTATGCTCCACTCGTGGGGATTGACTCAGATGATCCACTACAGCGTTTCGGATATGTGAAAGTAGAAGGCACCTCTTTCACTGTCAGCGAACCCTTTACTCCACTTGAAATTGAACCGATACTTTATACTTATGCTACAGAAGAACAACGCCAAATCCTTCAAGCGCAATATGATGTTGGACCTTTCCGGATCAATACAATCCGCCTGGAGCGTATTTTTGCAGACAAAATTTTTGCAGCTGAGTTTTATTATGAACGTAAAATGTATTTTGATGTGGCAAAACATCTTTATGATGTCAGTGTCATGCTCGATTTAGAGCAGATTCAAAAAATGATTGGAAACCAACAGATGTTTCTTGAAATGCTGGGGTATAAAAGACTGGAAGAAACCAGACGAACAGGCAGCGACTTGGCAGAAAAGAAGTTTTCCGATTTTCAACTGCTTGGAGGGTTCGGTGATAACGCTGCATTGCGTAAAGATTATCAGCATATGCAGCGGAACTATGTTTTTTCAGAAGAAGATGTGCTGTCTTTTGATTATGTAGTAGAACAATGGAAAAAACTCAGAGAGATCCTACTTGCGCTTGCATGACAATAACACATCGATTTTGCAAAAAGTAATGTGCGATTGTCAGGTCGAGGGCGCTTTGTATCTATCTATGTAAGTGAGCTGTAAGTCGAAAAAATAGTCGCCTGAGAAGTATGTGTTCGATACTTCCCAGGCGACTTTTACATTACAGGTTCTGCCGGATGATCCGCGTGATGATGCCCACGGCTACGCCACGCTCCATGTCCAGGCGGGTGACGGCAAAGGACACATCATCCTTTTTCCCGGGCATCCGGTAGTCATAGCAGGAGTGGGCCACCGCATTGACGCCGTTGGAAAGCCTGACATAGACGACGCCCTTGTGGACATCGGTGACCTTGCCGGCGTACTTGCCCTGGATGCGGCACTTCTGCAGGTTGTCCCGGTCGGTGTTTTCCGAAGTGCTCTTGATGTCAGCCCGGATGCTCAGGTCTTCCGGACTCTCGCGCCGCACGCTGAGGATGCGGACCAGCACCTCATCGCCCACAGCAAACCGCTCATGGGCGTCGCCGATCCAGTCCCAGGCCAGATCCCGGGCCAGGATGGAGCACTCGACGCCGAACACTTCCACGCGGATGACTTTCTCGGCCACGGCGATCACACGGGCCTGCACAATGCGGCCTTCGTAGACACGGTACATGCCGTCAGCATCCAAATCGAAGTAGAAGATCTGGCGTTTACGCATCATCGCCTCCCGGCGGCTGGCGACCACGCTGCGGGTCTTGGAGTCAATGCCCCGCACCACAAAGTCGATGTCGGCGCCCAGCATGTTGCCCAGGATCTTGTTCTGGCGCAGCATCAGGTCGGCGTAGTCCTGGCCAGAAGGGCTGCGGCCCAGGTTGATCATCATTTCCTTGATGGGAATGATGATGCGGAAACCCTTGTAGTCCACCACGGCCACCGTCTTACGGTTGTCCAGCTGCTCGATGCCGCCCAACTGGCCCGTCAGAATACGGCGGGTGCGATAGGCGTTATGAATCTCATGCCAGATGACATCCTCACGGTCTTCCGCCGTCTCTACATCCTCACGGCTGCGAATGGTCAGGATAGAGGGCTCACGGCGCGTCTGCACATTCCGCCGGCGAGCGGGCGCCCGGGGAGTGGTGGCTTCAGGCACCTGCTCCTCCATCGGGGCGGAATCATCCTCCAAAACGGGTTCACCCTCTGCAGTAGTATCCTCGGCCGGGGCCTCATCCATCGGAAGCGGCTCAGCGTCTGCCTGCGGAACAGGGGCCTCCGCCTCAGCAGTGGTATCCGATACCTTCTTCTTGCGGGAGGTGCGCTTGGGCTTTGCGGCAGGCGGTTCTTCGACGGCCTGGGGATTCGGCTCAGAGGCAGCGGTATCGTCACCTGCGCTGTCTTCCTCTGCGGGGAGATCTCCGTCGCCGTCAGCTGTTGCCTCATCGTCCTGCTCGAAGTCTGCGTTCTCGTCAGAAGTAGCCTCGGCGGCGTCCTCGTCGCTGCTCACAGCATCATCGCCGAACACTTCGGCTTCCGTAAGCTCCGGCAAATCACCGGTGGTATCATCGGAAGGGGGCGCGCTGTCGGGCTGATCCATAGCGGCCAACAGAGCGTTCAGGTCCTCGCCGTCAACCGGGGCAGAATCAGGAGCAGTCGTATCCTCGGAGGGAACGGGGGAATCCTCCAATGCGGTGGTCTCAGGAACAGGGGCCTCCTGTTCCAGAAGTTCTTTTTTCTTGGTTGCCATATAAGTAAAACCTCCTTAATTTGGTGTATTACGAAAGGATCGAATCCTTGTCGGTTGAAACAATGCCCTCCGGGGGTTTGGCTCCAGGTTTTTTCACGTCAGCAGTAACAGGAGCGGAAGGCTTGGGCTTTTTTCGTGCTGGCTTTTTCGGTGCGGCGGGCGGCGGGGGAGGAGCAACAGGGGCAGCCGGCTGTTCCTGCTCCATCTGCCGCCATTCAGGAATGTGGGAAGAGGCTTTGCAAGAATGGAGCTTAGGTGCCTCCGGGTGCTTGGAGTAGTCCATCTTGTCAACTTTCAGTACCTTCTGACCGCGGATGATGACCAGAGCCTGCGTGATGGGCAATCGCAGCACTTCATCCGGGGTGAGCACAGGCCGCTTGCCAACGCCGGAAGTTTCCCGGAATTCCGGAGTGTAGTTGGAAATGCGCCAGGTGCCCAGCTGCTTGGATTTGCTGGATACTGACACCGAGGCCAGACCGGTGCGCTCGGAGATAAACTCGGCTGTAAGGCCGTCCGTGCAGCCCAGAAAGAGTTGCGCGTCGCAGTTGCCCAGAATTTCCTGCCAGAGATTGAGCGGGTAGCGGTTCTGAAGACCCGCGAGATTTTGGAACACGCAGCTCATGGAAATGTTGCGAGAGCGAATCACACTGAGTCGCCGCGAGAGATCAGGGATGGTGCCGCAGGCGGTAAGCTCTTCTCCTAAAATGTGGACAGGAATCGGAAGTTTGCCGCCCTCACAGTTTTTGTCCGCATACCGAACCAGCTTGATAAAGCAGAAAGAGAGAAACAGGCTTGCCAAAAAATCAAAGGTACTGTCCTGGTCGCTGGTAACAAGGAAGTAGGCGCACCGCTCCTGGCCGGGAAGTTCCAGATCGATTTCATCCCGGGTGGTAATTTTCTTGATCAGCTCTGACTGGAATACCTGCAGGCGGGACCCCAGACCGATGATGACGCCGCTGCGCACGGTATCGCTGGCCTGCTTGAACAGACTGTACGGAGCTTTGGCAGGATGAGTGGGAGGCAGAACATCGAACAGATTGTCCAGATCGGATTCTCCGTTCAGCGTCAGCAAACGGTACACCTCACCAATATTGCGGTTCTCCGCTGCATAACTCTGATCTACATAAAGGACAAGGGCTTTCAGCAGATTCATTTCGCAGCTGTCCCAGAAGTGGTCACCCTTGCCGGTGCTGTTGGTGTTCTTGATGATGACATCCACAAAGAGTTGGGCCATCAATTCTTGCCCTTCCACTTCGGAAAGGCAGTTCCAGCTGTCCGAGTTTTCCGGGAGCACCAGATTGAACACCTTGACACAGTAGCCTTGATCGCGCAGGTACTCGCTGGATTTTTCGTAGAGCTCGCTTTTGGGGTCAGAAATGATCAGAGATTCCCCGCGAATCACCGCCTGAAGGATGCGGTTCATACAGAAGGAGCGGGTTTTCATGCTGCCGCTGGAGCCGTATACGGCCAGATTGCCGTTGATTTTGGGATTTTCAGGGATGCAGACCGCTTTCCCATCTAACATTCCCAGCACAACACCTTTATGCTTGCGAAGGTCGGGCACCAAATCGAGCACACCCGCCATTTCCTTGCGGCTCATCCAACCAGAGGTGCCATAGGTCCCCTTGGCCGAATAGATGAAATTCCGGTCGGTATCATATTCGCCCGTATCGCTGTAGCCCATCTTCATCACCATCAGGAGCAGGATAGCCAGCAGGCCGATGCAGATCAGGACGCCGTATACCCCATAGGGAGGGCGCAGCACTGAGGTCAGGCAGGTAAAAAAGTCGGGCGACGCCGCCACCGGAGATGTGCCGTCCCCGGGAACGCCGCCGCCCTGTTTCCAAGCTGCGTAATTGCCCAATATCTGCCCCAGAAAGCCGCCAGAATAGAGAATGGCGAGGATGGCCAAAGGAGCAGCCATCAGGCAGGCAATCATTTTCTTTTTGTTTATGGGAAGAACCTCCTCTCAAATTTGATGAAGTCAATGGTTTGAAAGCGCACCCTGCTGCCGCAGTAGCGCCGCAGTACATCTGCCTGAAAATCAAAGCAAATGATCGTTCCGGAACTGTCCATAAGATCGAGGGCGCTGTTGAAGCGTGCAATCCTGGGCAAATCGAAGAAGTAGCAAAACAAAACAGGTGTTCCATCCGCTTCAAAGGCATCGTGTTCGACGGCTCGGCTCGCAGCCCCGGTTGTAAGGCCCTGCTTCAAGATGTCGTTGAGCTGCGCTGTCTTGGCGCAATCGCACAGCAAGGCCAGCAGCACTTCTCCCTGATGGTCGTTGGTAAAAAAGAAAAAATGGTCGTAGCTTCCGTCCAGCATGAAATAATCATGTTTGGCGCCGCCAGTGCTGGTCAGCATCTGGTAAGCGAGTTCCATGCTTTCCCCCAGAACGACCCCCTGCACAGCGTCTGCATTGTATTGCCCGGTGAGGCGCTGCTGACACAGAACGCTCCACATCAGAGCCTTTACCCGCATCTCGGACTTGTAGCGCCATTTCATCAGAGCTGCGCTGCTGTTGTAAGTGACATAGATGCCGCTGGAGGTAAGGAGCACACCAGTGAAGCGAGAACTGCGGATCTGCGTGGTATCCACCCCCATCTCCTTGACTTCACGGGAACTGTAAAATGAGGGATACTCCACGGCCCCATCGGAATAGCCCTGCGGGGCAAAAACCTTCGGTTTTTCATCTTGGAAAAGTCCCACCCCAGCATTGTCCATCGTGACATAGGTTTCTGCCAGACGGTGAAGACGAAGCCGACGCCCAATCTCGCTTTTCAGCCGGTTGGTGTCGGTATCGCCTGTCAGATAGGGAGCAAAACGCTCAGGCCAGTTGTCCAGCAGCCTGTTTTTGGCGCGAACGCCTAAACGATAGCCGCGGAGTTTGTCTCGGTAATAGGTGCGGAGTAGCCCGCTCTTTTTCAGATCGGTCACAACCGACTCCAAATAGTAAGGACTGGCTGGGAGACGGTTGAGCTGGCTGGTGGGGAACTCTCCAGAGATGGCTGTCAACGCCAGAAGCCGGAATGGGAGCGTGTCCGGTTGTGGAAATGTCCGGCTGCTTTTCCCAAGTGATCACCTCCCTTGTGAAGTGTTTTTTTACCGTGATGACTGAGAACTTCGGTAAAATTCTGCGGTGGCGCAAGTCTGGAAGCGTTGAAAATCCGGGCTTTTTTGTGCCATCAAGGTATGTCGGGAAAAATAAGGGCCAAAAGGCTCAAAAATCCGAGATGGTTTTCAAGCTCTCTTTGCGCTCTGCAAGCCATTGGGGAAACCGCTTCTTTTCCATGACAAAGATCTTGGTGCAGTCTTGCTCTCCCAGCTCTGTGGTATTATAGGCGTCGCATAGCAAACCGGTATCATCGGCCATCACAAAGGTGGACAACAGATCCAGCAACTGCTTTTCCTCCAGATTGTCATAATCACGCACCCGCCTGGTGGGAAGTGTTTGATCGTAAACTTGGGCAAAGCAGACAACACAATTCCGGTAATGGGGGAGAGGCTGTTCCTTTGCGTACTGCTCCAGAGCGAAATAGAGCGGGTCTAACAGGAACTCGGAACTTTGCCGTTGCCGGCGCTTCGGGAGAAGCCCGGGAAGGGTCACTTCCAGGACCCCGTTTTCATAGGCTATCGAGATGCCCTGCGCCACGCTGGCGGATTGGAGATACTCGCCCTTCTGGATGGAGGTGCTGGAATATATCAAATGCCGCAGCCGGCAGGCGATCCGTTCCGCCCGAAGCGCAGCATCCGTAGAGAGAATTTCGTAATTGTCGGGATAGCGTTGGATGTCTGTTGTGTCCATCGCATACAGCGCATTACTCAAACGGGATATATCGTCAAGAATGCTCCCTATTCTGCGGGAAATCAGTTTTCGATCCAAAAATCATGTGCCTCCTGCTTTCTTGAAATACTGGGTTTGTCCATCTTGGGATACGGTGCAAAAACCGGATATGTCGGGACAGTCGATTTTGGCAATCTGTGTCGGAGAATCGACCACGATGATGCGGCGGCTACCGCCCTTGTTGCCCCGTAGGGCATGACAGACTAACGCTTCCTGTCCATGGGCGACATAGGCGACTTCATACAGCTCCCCGTCGGCGAAAAAGACCAGTTTGACAGGGAACTCCGCAGGTGCATGATAATCAGCCTGCTGAATGAAATCCAAAAGGACCCACACCGCCTTGATAAGCGCCTGATCAGCTTTGGGCGAATAGCCGGCAGGAAAATATCCGCCGTTATCACTTTGGAAAATGCGGCCCTGCCTTTCCAGATGGGAAAGCAGGGCTTTCGCTGTTTCAGACTTGCCAGGGTGAAAGCAAAGAAGCTGCTGCTGGCTGAGACCAGGATACATAGTCACCGTCCGTAGTAGCGTTGCAGCTTCGTTTCCATAGATTTCAGCCCTGGTCTTCATGAGCTCACCTCCTGTTTGTAAAAATAGATGACGTATAAAAGACGCCATCGGGGCGCCTTTCAAAAATAGTCGCTGAAAGGCGTCATCGCAGCGTCTATTTGGCGTGTTTTGAAGAAATGTAGGAGAACAAGGGTTATGCAGACTCCTGTTCACGGCGCTTGCGCTCCAGAATTTCACGAAGTTCACGCCGGTCGGTGGTAATCAGGTCCTTCTCAAGAGGGCTGGCCTTAAACTCAACCATGACATTGTTGTTGTTGGTCGAGATCAAGCCATTGCCACGCTCAAAATGGGTGACCTCCATCGTTTCCGCATCGGACAGATGCAGGGTCTCCTGAACCCGTTCCGCTTCATCATCTTCCAGGTTAAGAATGATCTTTGTCTTGCTGTTGTTGATGATACCTTTGCCAAAGCGACCTTCATCCAGATTGAAGAAATCGTTGAGGTCTTGGCTCGCGAAGACCGCCGAGCCTCCATACCCACGTATCGTTTTTGCAATCTCCAAGAGGAAATCGCCGGCCAGTCGTGTGCCTGTGGCGCCGGCGCCGGAAAGGAGCTGCCAGCATTCATCGATGAAGATGGTTTTTTCTTCTGTGCGGTCGGCCTTTGCCCGGTCCCACACGAAATCAAGCGCCACAAACATACCTACAGTCAGCAGATCGCCGGTGAGCGAGGAAATGTCCAGCACGGTATATTTGTTATCCAGACTTACATTGGTCTGCTTGTTAAATGTACTGGCCGAACCGTGAACCAGACGGTTGAGAATATGAGCCATGCGGGTAGTTTCCGGCGCAGCTTTCAGAATCTCATGCAGGTCGCCCAGCACCGGCATTTCCCGGTACTGACCCGGATTGGCCGGGTCATCCAGTGAAGCGTTATCATGCGTAATGCCCTTTGTGTTGTAAGTGCGGATCAACGCTTCGTCCAAAAGCTGACGCTCTTCATGGCTCATATCGGGAATGAGCAGGCTGAAAAAGATGTGCAGCTGCTGGATTTTTGCCGCCAATTCAGAAAGCTGGATTCCGGGGCCGTCCAGGAGTTCATTGACAGACCGATCAACCTTGCGGATCTCCATAACATTGATGCAGTGAGGGCTTGCCGGGGAGATTTGGATAAACTCGCCGCCCACATTTGCACAGGCGCGGTGAAACTCGTGCCCCTTCAAGGGAGCGACGATGAAAATAGGGATATTTTTACGCCGCATTCTTAACGCCATGAGCTGCATTGTGAAGGTTTTGCCTGCGCCGCTGGTACCTAAAATCGAAATGTTGGCATTTTTGTAAATCGCAGAATTGAAAATATCCACGATGATGAGGGAACTGTTGTACTTGTTGACCCCCAAAAGGATGCCGTTGTCGTCACACATCTCAAAGGAAGTGAAGGGGTAGCAGCTTGCGGCGCCGCCAGTCAGCAGGTTGCGCTTGCCACGCTCAAAAAGTCCTTTCTCCATGGATACCAGCGGGAGCGCGGAGAGAAATGCCTGTTCCTCACGAAAATGGCAGGAACGGACATCCATATCCTGCGAAAGCAGAAGCTTTTTCATCTCGCTGACCTTCCATTCCAAATCTTCCTCAGTAGGGGCAGTAACGGTAATCAACAGATTCAGATAGTAGAAGTCCTCGTTGTTGGCAAGACCTTCCTTCAGAAAATAGCCGCTTCGGATGGCGCCGTCGATGTCGTCAAAATCAGTGTTGGTGTCGCTCGCGTCCTTGATTTTGGAACGATTGATGCGGAGCTGCTGGCCTACCCGCTGGATGATGCGCTCTTTGGGCTGCCTGGAAAGGAACATGTCCATGTCGATGCCGTCGCCGGCGTTGACGATTAAACTCAGCCATCCGGCGGGAACCTGCGTCTTATAACCATCCGACGGAATCAGCAAATAGGCGTAGTACAGCCCGTCTATGCACAGATAGCGCCCATGAGAAAAATCAATACTCTTGGGAGCGGCAAACTCGGCTGCAGGGATATGGTCAATCTCGCTTTCCCGGCCTTTTGCCGCATACTGTGCAACAACCTCCTGTGCCCGGAGTGCCAGCGGTTTGATGGCGCTCTCATTTCGGCAGAGGAGATTATAAAGAACATCAACCGTAAATTCGTCCTCGTTTTCGGGGATAATCACTTCATTACCGCATTGCCGGAGGTAATTGGATGCAGTATGTACGGCGCTTTGCAGGGATTGAATAGCTTCCTCTTCCTGTTCCGAACGCCGGGTGTTGTTCCAGGGCTCATACTCAAAAATCAGGAAAAAGCGCCGTGTGACAGCTTCCCGGGCGCCGATCTGCTGCACAAAGCTCAGATAGTCTTCCTGCATCAAACGGCACTGCTCATTTTTCTCCTGAGCCATCTCCCTGCGTACTGTGTCCAAATGACGGTTGATGTCCGCCCGACGGGTCAGCACCTTGATCTGCAGCTTGACGGGAGAGATTTTCAGATACGACACAAAAGAGTAGATGATATTGCGCTGCTCTCTCGCGCTGCGGAGCATAAAGTTGATGGGAACCACCTCGACCACCTTGACATACCGGTGGTCTTTGGTGTAGATGATGCCGTTCTGGATCTTTTCGATGGGAAGATAGTCTGCCACCGGATTCAGGCAGGCGGGCGGCTGCTCTTTGATATGAGCGGGGCGCTTGGGCGGACGTGCCTTCTCCTTACGCTTGTTGGGTTTTTTCTTCGCTTTTTTGGACGAAAGTTCTTTCTTCGGCTTTTTCTTGGGCCGGAGCTTCTCACGAATCTCGTAACTGCGAACCTCGTCAAACTCAGCTGGAAAATCCGATTCACCGGAACGCCTGCGCTTCGGAGGCCGAGACTCCTTTTCTTTCGGAGCCCTCTGCTTGAGATGTCTGCCGGGGCGTTTCATAGGGGGCGCTTGCTCATTCGGCTGCTGACCATCGCCGCCGACGATGCGGCGATTCCGCAGATATTTCAAAAAGATAATCAGAAATTCCGACAAACTCTCGCCAGAAATGCCGATCAATGCGACCAGAGCCGCAGGAAGGGCGGTCAGGCACAAAATGATAATGCGGGTCGTCAACCCGAAAGGAACAAACATGAAGACCGGCACCCCGATGGCAAAAGCCAGGATACCGGCCTCAATAACATTCCGCGCACGGAACATACCGCCGAAAAATGTGCCTGATTCAATGAAATTCGGCGGTATGATATAAATATCATGGTCGTTTTTGTTGCTCATACATACCTCATTTCCGTAACCGAAGGAAGGTCAACCGATAATCCAGAACGGACCGCCGGCGCCTGCACGACGGCTGGCCTCGTTTAAGATAATGGACAGATCCCAAAGTTGCTCACTGCGCTTATAGCTGGCCGGGTCTGCCACTATGATTTGACCGTCTTTTACGCCTCGGAGAACGATGAAATGGCCGGAAGAAGTGAAATGCCCTTCAGCCATGATTGCCACAACCAGCTTTCCCTCGGAAAGAGCATCGACGATGCGTTGCGGCTCGGATGTCGTACAGCCGGATACCGGCAGTCCCCAGGCCTCCGCTGCGGCAGGAATCAGGGCGTGATAGGAGCCGCTGTTGTCACACCAGTATCCATTTTCATAGGACCACTGCGCCATCTCCACGGGATCAACCGTATCGTCCGTAAGGGAAGACACTACGATTGCCATGCTGGTCGGCCCGCAGCCGTAGCCGCCAATGTTGTCAGTTCCGTAGGGCTGGCTGGCATAGCGTTCATCCAGCTGGTTATAGTACACCACCGGTGTCACACCATCGGTAAAGGTTACATCCCCAAGAGAGGGGATGCTGTTTCCGGTCCACTCCGTCATGTTCTGGAGCAACCCATCACCCAAAAAGGTGCTTAGGTTAGAAGCGTAGTCAGAGGCAAGTTCCTTTTGCTCATCCGTGAGTGCGAAAACATGGTCCGCAAGATAGGATTCACCGTTATACCGGATCGTGTAAATGATCCATGTTTCGGTAGTGGTGGTTTCCTCGCCGGTTTCCGGGTCCTCGGTAGTAACCTCACGGGATTCCTGGACGCTGGTGTAGGAATACAGGTGTTCCTTATTATCCCGGAGAACAGCGGCCAAATCATCCAGTGAAATGCTTTCAAAATCCTCATCCCGGGCCGCACAATACTGAGAGATGATGAGATTGGCATTGAAAACAGGGCCGGAGGAATAGGAATTCTTGATCTCCATGTGGTCAGCACCAGACGAAGCAAAATCTTCCTCGATCCGGGCCATCACATCATCCAGCGCCTCGCCCAGAATGGAATTGATGGTGAATGTGATGTCATTGGCGTTTTCCACGATAGCTGTCTCGCTGTTGAGGACAGGGGCTTCGGAATCTGCCGGAGAAAAGGCGTTAACCAGACCTCCAAAGATAAGCCCCGGGAGCATCAGGATAAACAGTACCGGGAGCAAAAGCAGAATGATAATGACGGCAATGATCTTGCCGATGTGCTTGCGTCCGGCCCAAACGGCCCCGGCCACGGCACCATACGGGCCGCCGGCGGCGGCTCCTTTTGCGGCACCGGAAATTGCCTTGCCTGCCTTAATGGCGCCTTTTATCGTGTGGGCGGCGGATGCTCCGGTTTCCACAGCGTCGGCAAGACCAGTCTTTTTTTCTTCATCCATTTAGAGCCTGTCCTTTCTGCGGGGAGTGGGGGGCAGCTTTTTGACGATTGACTCGTTGTAGGCTATCGAACCATCCGGCGCCATGTAGGGGGATTTCTCTACAGTGTCAACAGCGTATTGCTTATACCATGCCGCACCGTCGGCGGAATGAACCGTTGTGTATTGGCCCTCGGGTGCAACATACTGATCTGCATGATACATTCCGAAAGCGATACCCTCCGGATGCTCGGCGGTAACTTCGGTGCCTGTGATACGCCCGCCGCCGATCTCAACATTCTGGTATTGGGGAATGTTTTCAGCGCCAGCTTCCAAAGCAGCGTGCCCCATGTAAGAGTGAAGAGCGTCAACAGCTTTCTCACCGGAAATTGTACCCATCTGGGTGATGTTCCCGGTGGCAACAGAACCGATCACATTGTTGGCGAAATTGCCGCCCTTGCTGACGGACGAAGTATAGATGTGGCCGCCGATACCCCCCGCAGCACCGCCTACGAGACCACCAAGGCCGGAGGCTTTTGTTTCTGAGGGAGTTGTCGCTGTTTTTACCGCATTGTTCGTGACCTTCCGGCCAATTACCCCGGCCAGACCGCCGCTGGCAAAGCCGGCACCAAAGCCGCCGCCCTTACCACCACCGCCTGCATTCACATGGGTGGAATTGCTGCTGTGCCCACCGCCGAAATGGTGGCTGGAAAAGCTCTTGAATCCACTGAAGCCCCGGGCGGCTATCATGGCTTCCGCCAACATACTGCCGCCGGTGTGGCCTACATTGACTCCCAGACTTGCCATGAAGGAGTCGATTTTCTGTGATACTTTGAGAAAACCAATCGCACACATGAACCAAATCAGGACATTGCCGGATACTGCTTCTTTGCCTACGGCATCTACCTGCGCCTGCACTTCTTCCTCCGTAACGGCGGCAAAAGCGGGTTGGCAGCATAGACAGGCAAGAAGCCCGACCATGAGCGCAAGAAACAGAATTCTTCTGAGTTTTTTCATTACGCCCCTCCTTAAAGCGAAAGCGGGTTGGAGATAAACGAACCAACCATGCTCGTAAATAGGCGCAGGCACCAGGCGTTCATAAGCAGCAGAAAAATCTGCCCGCCCAGCATCCGACACCAGGATTTCCAGATGTTTGATGTGGTTTGGCTTGCCCCCATCGCAAAAGCGACTGGTGCAGTATAGACCAGCACACCAAGCAATACATATCGTTCCGCTGCTTCAAGCAGCAGTTTCAGATAGTTCCATGCCAAAATGACGACCAGAATCAAAGTGATCAAGGCCACGGCTCCATTGGCACATACACCGATGATCACCAGCATCACCGAATTGAAATCAGCAAAGCTGAGGGGCGGCAGTTCCGAATCCATGATCCAGCGGTACGGGGTGCCGCCGATGGTCAGTATTGTGTTGATGATCTCGTCTGAAAAAAGTGCCAGCAGAATGAAGAGAACCGAGCGGATGCTCAGCTTCACAGGATCTTCTGCCTCGATACCGGCGCTCAGACCAAAATTCTTAAACAGTTGCCATACCCAGTTGAGCAAAATCAGACCGACAGCCAGAGCTACAAAAATCCCGTACATCGTCTCTGCGGCGGGGAAATAGCGCAGAAAAACGGTCATGTCACAACCAAGCGCGCCCAAAACCGAAGTAGTCACAAGGTCGAGACCTGCCATGATCTGCTCTGCAATCCATTCAACGATGCCATCCAGGATACCCATAAATTACGCCTCCTTCCAGCGGGTGTAGAGTTGTCTCTGTCATCCAGCCCACTGACCGCCGGCAAACAGAGGCGTCACATAAGCCATGATAAAGCCCAATCCGTTGAGGATCGCCCAGGTGATACAGATGCGCTTCAGCCAAGCACGGCTTTCATCGACGGTCCGGCCGGAGCGGGAGAAGTTCATCAACAGCAGGGCGACCGAGGCGGTCACAATGGCCGCAATGGTGGAAATGGCGACAATCTGCGTGTAGACATCCTGCATGATCTCTTTGGCTTTAGACCAAACATCGGTTGCAGCGAAGGCCGGCTGACAGAAGACCAGCGACATCGTGACACAGAGAAAAGCCATATAGGCGAGTTTGGCAGCGGAAAAATGATGCTGAGGCGTGCGGTCAGCATCTTTCCGCTTCGGCTGGGGAAGTTTCAGTTTCTTCAATGTTTGAGGACCTCCAATCCAAATGTGATGATCGTTGCTCAAAAAGCAAAGAATAAGCCCACACCTGATTTACAGATGCGGGCTTATTCCCGGGCCGGACGGCCGTTTGGACAGAAAAAAGCACCTCGGAAAAAGGCGCTGTTCTCTGTCCGTATTCGGTTTTGGGTGCAAGTTTGAGCATATTCAGTCTAACACATGGAGATTTACGCCTCAAGGGCAGAAACGCGCCAATTATTTTCCCGATATGTGCCAATTATTTGCCCTGCTTGTTTTCGCCGGCCTTCAAGTCTGGGAAAAATTGCTCCAGCACATCCAGGCTGTCCTTGGAGGTATATCCCCACAGCACGGAACTGAGGGCTTCGATGGCCTCCCGCCGCTTACGGTAATAGGTGCGGAAGGAAATATCCCGGATATGAGGACGCAGGTTCTCGATGATCTCCTCCACATTTTTCAGCTGCTGGGGGGAGAGGAAAGAGTAGTACAGAAGCCAGTAGTATGCTTCACCGTTTTTGTGCTTGGTGCGGAGCAGATCGACTGCCGAATCCAGCAATTTCAGCATTTTGTGGCTGCGCTCAATGCACTTGGCGTGATGCTCAATATCGCTGCCCGCCAGATCGGCGCCGGCCAGGTAGACAGAATCCAGAAAATCCTCGATGGAAGTGCCATACTCGATCTCAAATTTTGTCCGGACATGCTGAACAGACAGCTCCAGGCTCCAAACCACATCACGGTATTTTTTCAGCAGCTTCCAGGTGTCGTGGTACAGCGGGTTTTCAGCAACATTCTTTTCGTCAAATTTCTTCATGGTTATGCCTCCTTAATCGTTTTCAACAATGGGGTTGAGAGTAAGTTCAAAACTTGCGACCTGCTTGTTGCCGCACAACACAGCCAGGCCTAAGCGCAGCACCGTTTGATCGCGCGCGCGGGGTAGTAATACTTCCCGGCAGTCGCCCGATAAAGGATATAACTTGTAGTGAGAGAGGGAGCATCCAAAGCACGAAATCCCTTGTGCCATCAGGATTTGCGCCATTTTCTGCAGGATGATTTCAATGTGAGATTTTGAAACGCTGGAGAGTTCGTCTGAAACGATGACCTCATGCTCCATGGTGGGCGCTTCCTGGTCAACACAGCCCTCCGCAGGAAGCTCCAGACGGATATTGAGTGTCATAGCGACCTCCTCTTTGTCCACCAGCACATCAGATATTTCAAACATGGTGGACAAGTAGTTTTTAAGATAGATCACGCTGCCGTGGCGGCCGGGGAAGGACATGAGGGAAATATAGTCCAGGGCGGACAGCTTTTTAAGAACACGGCCAACGGTGGCCCGGGAAAGGCCCCAGCGAGCAGCAAGTTCCGTATAGGTGACCAAAGGGTTGCCGGTGCCGTTGCGAAAATAGGCTACAGGCCCAAGCGCCGACCCCTGCACTTGACTGTCGTTGTAGATGGCTGAGACCCATAGATCCAGCACGATGTCCATTTCAGAACAGCGGTCAGAGCTGATCAGATCAGTAACGATGGATACCGGCAGAAAGAAAAAACCGGTGTCCTTTTGACAGGGAGCGTTATACTCCAGAACTGTGTTATGCCGGGCCCAGTTCCGGATTTTATAGCGGATCACATTCCCTCGCCCCAGAGAGGAGAAGTCAATGAGATGACGCTGCTGAAGCTCTCCCAGGATGGAAAGCGCCTGACACTGGAAACGAGTCCGAAACCATTGAGAAAGCTCTTTGAGCGTACAGACCCATTCGCCGGGATAGACGGTGTAGCTGATGCCATCAATTCGCCGGTATGAGGTGCGGAAGTTTGCAAAGCTGCAAAGCACGGTATAATAAAAAAGGCCGGAGCCGCCGCTTGCGCGAATGCTCCGGTCATCTATCAGACGATGGATAAACTGTCGGTAAATCCGACAACGTGGATAGTCCACCACCTGTTTAATTTGTAATTGATAGGCTGGCATAAGAATCTCCTTTTTATATATAAGGTATGAAATTGGATTGCACTGCGAAAAAATCGTTGACTTGAACATCTCTGGGGCTTATGCTATACTTGTTTCTGTATGAATCTGCTTGCTGATGCTGGCAGTATCCATGCAGGCTTTACTCTTCCTGGGGCTGTTGCCTTTCAAAGCAATGTAGCCATTCATTGTGCCAATTTTAAGCCATCTTCGAGCCAATTCTGAGCCACTACAACTTTTTACAACTTTCCCACAACTTTTGCTCAAAACCAAACGGCGCAGGAAGGCATGAAATGGAATCAAAGCTGTATGAAGAATGTCATGAAGGTGGCGGTTTTATGGCACAACAGGCTATGTTGAAACAAGATGAAACGGTCAGAACTCAAATCCCGACCATGAAGACCCTGGGCGGCTCCGACGCGCCCAAGAAGGCTGAGAAGGCCGCCCCGGAAGCTGCCGTCAAGGCTCCGGAGCCCATCGACTTCTCCAAGGTTAAGATCGAGCCGCTCTTCGAGGAGCAGGTTGATTTCGACACCTTCAGCAAGTCCGATTACCGGGCGGTTAAAATTAAGGACTGCGTGGCCGTTCCCAAGAGCAAAAAGCTGCTCCAGTTCACCCTGGACGACGGCTCCGGCACGGACCGCACGATCTTAAGCGGCATCCACGAGTATTACGAGCCGGAAGAGCTGATCGGAAAGACCGCCATCGCCATCGTCAACCTGCCGCCCCGCAAGATGATGGGGATCGATTCCTGTGGGATGCTGATCTCCGCGGTGCACGAGGAGGATGGAAAAGAAGGGCTGAACCTTTTGATGGTGGACGACCGGATTCCGGCGGGGGCGAAGCTGTACTAAGGGAGCTTTGGGATAACGCCGGAAACGTATATACAGAATTTTAAAACACATGAAGTAAAAGGGATTGCATGCTAATACCTGGTATTAGCCGCAATCCCTTTTTTGCTGCAATAAACCGGCTTACCCCTGCTGGGGAGGAGGACACGCAGAAAGCCGGCTCAGATCCTGACGCTCCAGCGTGTCCAGCGCTTCCACGGTAAGCTGGATAAAATCCTTTACGAAGTGGTTTAAATAGCGCTGCTTATGGTAGATCAGCGTGATTGAGGTGGTGACCGGCTTCCCGTTCTGGCAAAGGGGGAAGACGTTCACGTCTCTCGCTAATTGAGGCAGCCAGTTGCAGAGGTTCATGTGGGAAGTGAAGCCCGCGGCCAATCCGCGGTTGCACAGAGGGATAATCATGGTGGTGTGTTTGGACGTATAGTGGATGTCAGGGGTGCAGCGGGCGGCTTGAAAGCATTGCATAACCCGTTCGCCCAAGCGGTTTTGTATGGTGGGGATCATGAAGGGAATGCGGCTGAAATTGGACATATCAGCGCCCTTAAGCGAGTTTTCCTTCAGGAATTTCGTCTCGTCCGGCGTGTAATATTTGTACAAAAGCCTGTCGGACACGCAGAAGTAGATCGGATCCTCGTGGGTGGAGTGGGACTGGATATTGGGATAAGTCCCCTCGATATAGGCGCCTACGGCAAAGTCCAGCTGGTTTTTCTGAATCAGGCGCTCCAGCTCGTTGTTGGTGCTTTCGATGGTGCTGACCAATACTTTGGGGTAAAGCGCATTGTATTTTTCCAGCACCTGGGGCAGATACGCGTTGCACCGGGGAGAGGTTACCCCGATGGTGATCAGGCCGGAATCGCTGTTGCCAAGGTCGGCAAGCACGGCCAAAAGTCTTTTTTCATCGGAAAAGATGGTTTCCGCATACTTTAAGACTTCCTGTCCTGCGGCGGTCAGCTGCAGGCGCGGCTGGCGGTTGAACAGGCGCGTGCCGTAGTAATCCTCGACCCGGCGGATATGGTTGCTTAAGGTTTGCTGGCTGATGAACAGCCGCTCCGATGTTTCGGTAATGCTGAGGGATTTAGCGGTTTCCATAAAGTAGTTCAGGCTTTCCAGCTCCATAAAGTGCTCTCCTTTATACCATAAGAAATTTTGTGGTTTTCACAAAAATACATAACTTTATTTAAGTTATCAATAGTGTATAATAAAACTAACAAGTTTGCAAGCTTATTGTTAAAAGTGCTACATCACGTTTGAATTTTTACGGGGAAACAGTTTCTTGTATATTAACGATTGAGGAGGGAGTTCGGTATGAACACTACTTTAGTTGCAATAGGCTTTGCAATGGTCATTATTCTAATCGCTTTATTATTAAGCGGTAAAACGGTGCCTATGGTTGCATTCGTGCTTGTGTCGTTTGTGGGAGCGCTGCTGGCGGGATTTTCGCTTCCCGATATCAGCACCTTTGTGGGGGATGGCGTAAAAACAGTGATTAACAGCGTGGGTATGGCAATGTTTGCAACCGCGTTTTTTACCATCATGACATCCATTGGCGTATTTGATCCGCTGGTCCGGTTTTTATCCAAATACGCGGGAAACGTTACGATTATCTTTTTGATTACATATCTGATCGCAACTGTCGGACATTTTGACACGGGAACGACCAGCACAATCCTTCTGACGATCCCGATGATGCTTCCGCTGTACCGCAAATTCCATATTCGTGTGGAGTGGATGTTCCTGATGATCGGTATGGCGGTGGCTATGATGAATCTGCTTCCAATGGGAGGGGGGATCATCGGACTGTCGGCTGTCTCCGGCATAGACGTGGGCGTGCTGTTTAATCAGATCGTTCCGGTTATCGCCGTCGGCTGGGGTATCAATATTATCCTGATTGTGGCGGTTTACAGCAAAATGGAGAAGAAGCGCATCGCAAAAATGTCGGATGAGTCCAAGCGGGCCCAGGACGATGAGTACCGCGCTCTCCTCGAAGTGGGACGCAAAGGAACCGAGCTTCAGGAGATCAAAATGGACCTCAAATATTGGGCCAACCTGATTTTGACGCTGGTCACCGTCGCTGTGGTATTTATGGACATTGTGCGCGCCTACTTCGTGTTTATGATCGCATTTATGATCGCGCTCCTGCTTAACTACAAGGGAAACAAGGCAAAACAGGATGTAGTCAAGCTCTGCGCGGGAAACTGTTATCCCATCGCGGCCGTTATGATGTGTGCAGGCGTATTCGTGGGCGTCATGAGCGGGAGCGGTATGCTTACGGAAATGGCCGGCTTTATCGTATCCCTGATTCCGGACAGCATGCACAGCGTCTACAATGTACTGCTTGCGGTAATCTGTACTCCTATGAGCATTGCTCTTGGGTCCCAGGCCTATTACTACGGCTTTAGCCCGCTGCTTCTGGAGGTTGGAACGACCATGGGCGTTTCCACCCTTTCCACCATTGCGACCCTGCAGATCACGCAGAACGCCTTTGGATTCATCACTCCGGTATCCGCCGTAAATCACCTTGCCTGCGGCATGCTGGGCCGTGATATTAAGGATGTGTTCCGATTCTGCTTCCCCAAGCTTTTGCTGATGTTAGCGATTCAGTTTACGCTGTCGATTCTGGTGGGACTGATCGCCATGGGAGCGTAAACCGCAGATAAAACAAACTGACCAGTCGGGGAACGCCGGCGTTACTGGCAGCCGTTCCCTGATATTCATGAAAGGAGAGTTTATGATCGACCATATTGCGTTTGTGGTGGCGGATCCAAAGAAAACCGCCGCTCTTTTGGAACAATTCGGATACCAGGTATATCGGGAAACGCCCCATCACGGCGGCTCCGTGGAGATGGAGGACCCCTCCCAGAAGGGGCTGATCATCGAGCTTTGCACAAAGCGCCCCCAGGATGGAGTTGGTTTTAACCACGCATGTCTGCGCCTTGAAAGCCGGGAGGAATATGAGAAAATGGTGAGCGGCGGCATGAAATTTACCGGCGAACTCCACCTCTCCCCGGACAGTGGGAGGTACATCAATAACCATGTGGATGACGATCAAATTAAGTGGCAGATTACGATTTGAAGATAGGGCCGGCAGATCGGGCGGAGAGTGGAGGAGAATTCGATGGATATGAATGGAACGAAAATGCTGGTGGTGGCCGCTCACCCGGGCGACGTGCTGTGGAGATGCTCCGGCGCGATTGCAAAGCATGTAAAACTGGGCGGAATAGTTGATGTTGTGGTTTTGACCTATGGCACGGGCGGAGAGGCCAACGAGCTGTTCAAGGCCGGGTACACTGTGGAGCAGGCGAGGGAACAGCGCATGAAGGATTTTACCAAATCCGCGGAAATTCTTGGGATATCCCGGTTTGAGTTCTGGGATTTACAGGACTACCGCTTCGAGATCACTCAGGAAAAAATTTACAGGATGGTAAAATTTATGCGCGAGAGCAGACCGGATCTGATCCTGACCCATTGGGATAAGGATCTGTTTAATCCGGACCACGGAACCGTGTTTCCCTATGTCAACGCTTCCCTGGAAGCGGCCACCGGCCAGGGGATTTTTGTGGATGGAACAGAACCCATTGAACGCGCGCCCATTTTTTGTTTTGAGCCCCATGCCAGCGAGGCTAACGATTTTAAACCCAACCTGTTCGTGGATATCACCGATGTGATCGGGATCAAAAAAGCCGCAATGGCCACATTTGAGCGAAAAGCGAAGCTGGCGGAAGGATATGTGAACCGGGCCGGGTACAGGGCTGTAAACGCAGGAAGCTTTGGAAGAAAGGGCTGTCTGTACGCCGAGGCGTACGCAGCGGTTTATCCCATTGCGCAGGACGGATATTTTGTATATTGAGTGAAAGGCGGAGGATTCCGGTGAAACGCCAATCAATGGATATGACAGAGGGTAATATCTGGAAGCTACTGTCCCTCTTTGCAGTGCCGCTGTTGTTTGGAAATCTGTTCCAACAGCTTTATAACACGGTGGACAGTATCATCGTGGGAAATTTTGTCGGAAAGAACGCGCTGGCGGCGGTGGGTTCCACAACGGTCATCTGCAACACCATGGTGAATTTTTTTAACGGTATTTCCATTGGCGCAGGCGTTCTGATCAGCAATTATTATGGGGCAAGAGACCAGGAAAATCTTCAGAGAACCATTCACACAATCGCGTCGCTTACCGTGATTTTGGGAGTTGGCGTCACACTTTTCTCGGTCCCGTGGGTTCCGTTTATGCTGAAGATGATATCCACCCCGGACGATGTCATCGGCTACGCCTCCGTATATCTGAGAATCTATTTTCTGGGGATTGTATTTCTGTTTACATACAACATGGGAAGCAGCGTCCTTCGGGCGGTGGGCGATACAAAGAGACCGCTGTATTTCTTAATCACAAGCAGTCTGTTGAATATCGCGCTGGATCTTCTGTTCGTGGTGGTGTTTCATTGGGGAATCGCCGGTGTTGCGGCTGCGACGGTACTCTCCCAGGCAGTGTCCGCGATACTGGTTTGCGCGGCCTTAATGCGGGCGGAGGAAGCCTATAAGCTTCGTGTAAAACGCATCTGTATGGATACGGCGCTGTGCAGAAGAATTCTGCTGCTGGGACTGCCAATCGGAGTGCAGCAGTCGTTGACAGCGTTCTCCAATGCATTTGTACAGTCCTATATTAACGCATTTGGCTCCGCCGCCATCATGGCGGGATGGAGCTGCCACATCAAGATCGACCAGTTCTGTATTCTGCCGGTGATGAGTATCGGTCAGTCGGTGACGACGTTTGTGAGTCAGAATTTAGGGGCGAAAAAGCTGGAACGGGCGAAGGCGGGGGTGAGGACCGCGGTTTATATGGGAACCGGCCTGCTGCTTCTGATCTGCGTGATCCTGGCGTTTACGTCCGGGAATATGGTGAAGCTGTTCAATCGCGACACGGAAGTGGTCTATTACGGTGTTTTGTTCGTCTGGATGTCGATTCCGTTCCGATTTTTCAGCGCCTGGAACCAGACTTACGCGGGCGCGCTGCGGGGGTCCGGAAATACAAAAGCCTCCATGTTGATCATGCTATTCAGCCTTGTGATTTGCAGGCAGGTATACTTATTTGTAATTACGCGTTTTGTCAACAATGTTTACACGGTGGGCCTGGGGTATCCGGTGGGCTGGATCTGCTGCGGGCTGCTGTCGAGATGGTACTATAAACACAGTGGATGGGAAGAAACATATATCGGACGGGAGAAGAGATGAGACGGATTAAATGTGAAGGTGAGAGAATCGGGCGCGCGGGGGATATCCTGCGCTGCGGAAGCCTGGCTTACCGCGTGGAAACGGACTGGGCCAAGTGGCCGGATCAGATGGAACATATGACAGCGCTCAACTGCTGTTGGGGTGCGGACGGCTTCCTTTATGTGGTCACAGGGAAACCGGACGCGCCGGTGGTTGTTTTTGACAGGGATGGGAAGTATTGCAGGACCATTGCCCAGGGAAGGTTCGGAAAATCCCATTCCGTGAGTTGCACGAAAAACGGTACCCTGCTGTTGGCCGACGCGCATAAAAGCGCGCATGTGATAAAAGAGATCACAACCGAGGGGAAGGAAGTGAGGGTATTTGGGACGCAAGGGGTTCCCGGGGACAGCGGTTATGATTTTGACTATCTGGAGACTTTGCAGAAGCGCGGCGAAAGTCCCACCGGGACCAGATGGAACAAAAACGCCGCAAGCAATGCCAGGATAGACAGCATCAGGAGGCGGGGACAGCCTTTCTGCCGCCCCTGCGGCATGATTATGACTCCCGAAGGAGAATACTTTGCCGCCGACGGCTATGGAAACTGCGCGGTCCATCACTTCGATGCAGATGGGGTGTATGTAACGTCGTGGGGCGCGCCGGAGGACTTCCGGGTGGTGCACAGCATCTGTATGGACCGGCTTGGGCGTTTATGGGTTGCGGACCGGGAAAATTGCAGGGTCAAGGTCTTTGATACAAAAGGGAATCTTTTGGCCGTTGCAGAGGGCAATCTCTCCAGAATCGGCACGGTTTTTGCGGATGAGACATACCTGTATGCGGCGGAGCTGGACGGCGGCGTTACCCTGATCGGTCTGGATACATTGGAGGTGGCCGCACAGCTCGGCGTCCCGGGGGACGGGGTATTTAAGGCCCACGGAATCTGTGCGGATGACAAAGGAAACTTATATTTGGCCACAAATAAGGCAAATGAAAACAATCTGATTCGTTTGACGCGTATTGAATAGAGGAGGAAAATGAGATGAGTGAAGTAGGAAATCGGATCTATCTGAAGGTTGACCGGCCGGATCCCGGGTTGGTTGGACAATTTAAGGATCTGCCCTCCAGCAATGTGGGGGATATGATGAACCGTCTGTATTGTATGAGGGAGTATATCCGTCAGATGAACCCTCAGCCGGTCAATATGCTGGGCACAGCGCTCACGGTAATGGTGCCGGATGGAGACAATGCCTTTATTCATAAGGCGCTGGATTTGGCGAAGCCGGGGGATATCCTTGTGATTGACGGAAACGGCTGCACAACCCGTTCTCTGATCGGGGAGGTGATGTTTACATACGCAAAAAACTGCGGAATTGCCGGAATTGTTGTGGATGGAGCGATCCGGGATCATGATTCCCTTGCGCACATTGACCTGCCCGTGTATGCAAAGGCGGTCACCCCCCAGGGGCCGTATAAAAACGGACCGGGGGAGATCAATGTGCCGGTGTCCTGCGGGGGAAAGGTGGTATTTCCCGGAGACATTCTGGTCGGAGATGCGGACGGTATCTGCGTGGTGCGTCCGGCGGACGCGGAAGAGATTCTGGTTGAAGTCCGCAGGAAATTTGAGGGAGAGCAGGAAAAGCTGAACTATTATCGCAGTGTTGGAAATAATGCTGAGAAACATAAAGCGATTTATGACATCATCACGGAGAAGCTGAAGACGAAAGTTTATGAGGGATAGTCTGGAGCAGATTAATGGAGAGAGGGGATAAAGTATGAGTCACTTTGATGAGGTATACCGGGCGCGTTTCGAAGCTCTTTCATCCACCAATATTTCCGATGCTCTGGATGCGCTTGGCCTGCGGGGAGCCACCTGCGGGATTCGTCCACTGATGCCGAAGTGGAATAAGATTGTGGGGCCGGCCGTTACCATGCGCATGACGGCGGCAGGCGAGACCCCGCAGAAAACGCATTTGGGAATGAATGCCATCGCGTCCGCTAAGGTGGGGGATGTAATTGTGATTGACAATGGGGGCCGCATGGATACCTCCTGCTGGGGTGGAATCCTGGCTAACGGTGCAAAGGCGAAAGGAATCTCGGGTACCGTCATTGACGGCTGCTGCCGTGATCTGGATGATTGTATTGAGGCCGATTACGCCGTGTACGCCAGAGGGACGGTGGTGCAGACTGCCCGTGGCCGGGTGATTGAAGAGAGCACCAATGAGATGATCCAGTTCGGCGGTGTTCAGGTGCGCCCCGGGGACATTGTCATAGGCGACAGCAGCGGAATCGTGATCGTTCCCAAGGAGCATGTGGACGAGGTTCTTGAAAAAGCGGAACAGCTCTGGCGCAAAGAAGAGGATATGGTAGCGGAGATCAGGTCCGGGGAGGATATCCTTTCAGTCGATGCAAAGTATAACTACAACAAAATGCTCAGGACATAAAAGGAGAGAAGCGGGAATGGATAATTTAGTAGAGCGTTTTAAAAAGCTGGACACCACCTGCGTGTCGGATGCCATGGATAAAATCGGAATTGAATGCAGTGCCTACGGCGTAAAGCCGGTCCGTTTTGGCTGGAAGATCTGCGGCAGGGCTTTTACTGTCCATTACGCCCCCTGCGGAGCCGTCAAAGGCAATGTGGGAGACTTTTTGGACGATGTTGAACCGGGCCAGGTTGTGGTGATCGACAATGCGGGCAGGGATAATTGTACGGTCTGGGGCGATATTATGGCTAAAACAGCCGGGAAAATGGGAATCGCCGGTACGGTGATAGACGGCGTATGCCGCGACATTCCCGCGGTTCTTGCGTGCGATTACCCTATCTATTCCAAGGGATATTACATGAGAACCGGAAAGGACCGCGTTTATGTGGACGGCGTCAATGTGCCGGTCACCTTGTCGGATATTCCGGTTTATCCCGGTGATATTATATTAGGGGATGACAGCGGTGTTATTGTTGTTCCCCAAAAGCGCGGGGAGGAGGTGGCCCAAATCGCGGAGGACATCGACCGCAAGGAGCAGGAGATTTTAAAGCTGGTTGAAGAGGGACATTCTCTTAAAGAGGCCAGGGCAACGACCGGATATCATCACCTGCAGACTAAGATACAATGAAGGTCCGGCTTAGAAAAATGCAGTTGGAGAATAAAAATATTAAAGGGCGCAGGATGGAATTTTCCTGGGCCCTACGGCTTTTTTCCGGCAATCCGCAGAAACTCCTCCGCCATGGCCTCCGGCGTCTCCTTCATACCGCTCTCCAGCCAGCACAGCAGCATGTTGTAAAAGGCGCCTGAAAAATAGTAGAGCTCATATTTTTCGATGGAATTCACCGGCATATCGCCCCGGGCGTCAATCTCGCAGTCGGTGATCACGTCCAGAAGCGTAGCCGCCATCTTTGCCCGGTGAAAGGCCAGCACCAGGTCCACGTATTCTTTGTAAAAGCGGAATTTGTAAAGCATCATTTCCTGGCTGTAGAAACCGTTTTCGGGCGACGGCTTACCGGTGTGGTATTGCAATGCGATCTGCTGGATCCCATAGTCCACCAGCTCATCCACGGACTTGAAATTGCGGTAGAAGGAGGCCCGGGCCACGCCGGACTGTTCGATCAGCTCCGTCACGGTCAGCCGGGACCAGTCCTTGCTGCCCGCAAATTCGATCAGGGCCGCGAACAGGCGGTCCTTTACCTTTTGGTTGGCGATTTTACGTTTGTCCATGATACAAATCTCCTCATTTTGTCTCAGGTTGGGACGTTGACAATCAAACCATATATGATACAATATGTATCATATAAGCGAAGGGTTTGTTTGTCAAGAGGAGGGCATTATGATTTTATATTTCAGCGGCACTGGAAACAGTCAGTATGTTGCGGTTAAAATTGCTGAGATCATCGGAGACGGCCACGTATTCTCCATCAACCGTGCGATTAAGTCCGGAGAGAAAACGGTGATCTGGTCGGAGGGACCGCTGGTGTTTGTGGCACCCACCTATTCCTGGCGGCTGCCCAGGGTTGTGGAGCGCTGGATTCTGGAAACCGATTTCCAGGGGAACCGGGACGCCTGGTTTATACTGACCTGCGGCGGCAGCTGCGGCAACGCCGCCACGTACGCCAAAAAGCTGTGCGCCGGGAAGAACATGCGTTATCGCGGTCTTGCCCCTGTGGTTATGCCGGAAAATTATGTGGCAATGTTCGCCACCCCGGATGAGGCGAAATGCCGGGCGATTATAGAAGAAGCGGAGCCGTCCATCGCCGGGCTGGGGGAGCGGATCCGGGCCGGGCGGGACTTTGACGGACAAAGAGTATCCCTGGGCGGCAGGCTGGAAAGCGGGCCGGTGAATCCTCTGTTTTACGCGCTTTTTGTGAACGACAGAGGGTTTACCGTGTCAGACCGCTGCGTCTCCTGCGGGAAGTGCGCCCGGCGCTGCCCACTTAACAATATCGAAATGGCGGACGGAAAACCGGTGTGGAAGGGAAACTGCACCCACTGTATGGCCTGTATCGGGGGCTGTCCCACGGCAGCCATCGAATACAAGTCCAAATCCAGGGGGCGGCACCGCCACTATATCATGGATGATTCCTTATGCTGGAACAACGGAGGTCAGGAAAAATGAAAAACAAACATCAGATCAGAATCAACCCGGAAACGTGCATCGGCTGTGGACTTTGCCGGAGGGACTGTCCGGCGGGCAATATCCGGATCAAGGATAAAAAGGCGAAGGTCATCACCCAGGATTGTATTATGTGCGGGCACTGCGTGGCGATTTGCCCCAAGGCAGCAGTCTCCATGACCGGCTTTGAGGAACCGCCGGAGGAGATTGAAAAGCCGGCGGCCCTAGACCCCGGCGAACTGCTCAAGGCCATTCAGACGAGAAGAAGCATCCGGCAGTTCACAAAACGCCGGGTGGAACCGGAGCTCATCGCGCAGATCATCGAAGCGGGCCGCCTGACGCCCACCGGCGGGAACGCCCAGAACGTGTCCTTCATCGTGTTAAACGACCGGCTGGAGAGCGCTGAAAAATTGGCCGTGGGTTTGTTCCGGCGGCTGCTTCCTCTGATGAAGCTGGTCAATCCCCTTGCCAGGCGGATGTCCATCGACGACCATTTCTTTTTCAAAAAGGCTCCGGCCGCCATTGTGATCGTGGCCCCCAGCCAGGTGGACGGCGCCCTTGCCGCCGCCAACATGGAGCTGATGGCGGAGGCCTGCGGCCTGGGGGTGCTCTACAGCGGATTCTTCTCCATGGCCGCCAACTGGTCCCGCCCCCTGCGCCGCCTGCTGGGGCTGAAGCGGAAGGAACGCGCGGTTACGACCCTGGTGCTGGGCTACTCTGGGGTGAACTACCGGAGGACCGCGCAGAAAGAAAAGGCCGGCGTCCGAACAATTTGAGTCAAGTGATCGATTCAGGTCCTCGCCTATCTCCATAGGCGCGGGCCTTTTTAGTTGGTGATCCCAGGAGCCGGGGAAGTTTGCGGGAAATGGGGAAATGTGGACGGACTCCGGCGAAGTCTTTGGTCCAATATTGCAATACTGGCGATAGGATGATATAATGATCGAATAAGCTTCAATGTAGTTGTACATCGATTAGTCTGCATGAGATCCTAGATTGGGGCACTGGGATAAAGTGAAAAGATCGATTGTAAAAGGAGATCAGATGAAACGCAAGGTGGTGGAAAAGCATGAGCGGCAATGGTGGGTATGGGGAGTAATTCTGCTGATAGCTTTTGCGATTTTGGGCGGCGGCTACTGGATGTATTATCAGAGTATCGAGAGCGCTGTTTATAGCACCACGTTCTTCTTTCGATACCCTTTATCTGATTTTGGAGGATGACCAGGTGTACAGCAGCACCTACCTGACAACGCCGCTTGAAAATATGCCCTGGCGGACGAATTCCGGCAGGCGGACAGCAGTTTTTTGACCCGATATGATGAGATCAGCCGAGAGCAGTGGGGAGAATAGAATCTGCCGCTGTATGTACAGAGAGGCTGGATGGTCCCGTTGGACGATATCATCAGCGAGGAGCTGCGCTCTGATATCGATGAATCGATCTGGAGGCAGAATACAATCAACGGTAAAGTTTACACGCTGCCGTTTCATCAGCTCCAGAATACGTTGATGGTAAACCGGGAGATGATGGAGGCAGCGGACCTGGAGGCGTATATTCCGGAGGATGGGGCGGTGGCGTGCTGGTCCACGGAGGAATTCCGCTTGATCTGCCGTGAGCTGGCAAAAAGCCTGACCGATGAAAATACCTTTGCGTTTATGATGTACGCCGCCAACAATCAGAGGGGACAGCCACATTATGATGTTGTTGAGGGCGTACGGCTGTCCACTGTATGACAAGAATGGGAACTTTACCGTCAACACCCCGGAAGGCATTCGGGCTCTTGAGTGGATCCGGGAGATGGACAAACAGGAACTTATCCCGCAGGGAGCGGAGAATCTGGAATTGCTGGACTGTATCAATCTGTTTTACAACCGGTAGCTGGCCATCTGCATGGGAAATCTGACCAATATGTGGGATACCAGGAATCGTGGGATAGACGTCTTTGCTGCGAATTTTCCCAGCCTGGACGGGGAGGGATATTGTGTTGCCTCCACCAACGGCTTCTGCCTGTTTGACAACGGGGATAAGGAGAAGATCCGGGTGGCCAAAGATTTTCTGCAATATCTCTATACGGACGAGGAACTGATGAAATATACCCTGGGTACGATTCCGGTCAACAATTCTGTCATCCGGCAGTATCAGGATGAGATCTGGATGCTGAGAGCTTACGGGGAGAATACATCCCATGTGGTGAACTGTGTGCAGAGTAATCGTAACTGGCAGGGCGTGCGGGATGTTTTTTATGTCCAGATCAATGATCTTCTGACCGGCCAAAAAACTCCCAGGGAGGCTGGGGAGGCCATTGACGCAGGCTGTAATGCCGCTCTGGAGAAGGGCCGGACCGATGCCGGATAAATCTCCGTTACGGGTGGAAAACTAAAATTTGACAGAAATGGAAGCCGGATATGAAACATGACGTAATTCAGTACGAGCGAATCTACAATTTGCTGAAGAACAGGATCGAGAGCGGGATACTCCCGGTTGGCGCCAGGCTGCCGGGGCGGTCCGTGCTGTGCGGAGAGTTCGGGACGTCCGAGCGGACAATCCGGCGCGCATTGGAGCTGTTGGAACAGGATGGCTACCTGGAGATTGCGCCCCGGAAGAAGCCCGTTGTGATTTCGGCCTTTGCCGCCCCGCCTTCACGGGCGGCAGATGGAACCAGAAAAGCGGATGCCGCCCAGATAAATGATCTGTTGCAGACCAGTATTCTGCTTTGTTATCCGATTTATCTGCGGGGGCTGCATCGGTGCACCGGAAGCGACTGGCATACGCCGGAAGCGCTGTTTGCACGCATGGACCCGGGAAGGCCGGAAGAATTCTGGCAGCTTTCCAGCCGGCTCTGGCGTTTTTTTATTGCCAGGAATGAAAATGAACTGCTCCTGCGGGTTGTGGACAGCCTGGGATTCAGAGGAAAAGAGCCGCCTCACGGCTCCTATGAGGACCGGGAGCGCTACTGCGGGAATATCAGGAACCTGTTTCAGACGGTGAAGAAGGCCGGGGAGCCGGAGCGGGCCGATCTGGAGGCGATTTTTTCTCAATACCGAAGGATTGCGGAGCAGGCGGAAGAGCATCCATTTCTCCGCCTGCTGCCCCGCTGTCCCATGCTGGCGGAGGCGGAGGGGCTGGGCCAACAGCTCAGCCTGGCACAGGAGCGTTATTCCAGCGTCTGCCTGGACCTGCTGGGACTGATCGCCATTGGCCGCTATCAGCCGGGCGACCGCCTGCCCACCCACGATGAATTGCAGGAATGGTACGGCGTCAGCCGCGATACCACGGTCAAGGCGATCCGCATGCTACAGGACTGGGGCGTGGTGACGGCGGCTCCCAGGCGGGGGATCTCGGTGGTGATGGACCTATCGGACCTGAAAAAGATACAGATCACGTCGGAATCCATCGCCTGTCATGTACGGCGGTATCTGGACAGCCTGGATCTGCTGTCACTGACCGTGGAACAGGTCGCCGTCCATGCGGCGGCGCAGGCGGAGTCCGGACGGGTACGTCTGCTCTGCGGCACGCTGGCGCGACAGTGGGAGCAGTCCTATGAGCATCAGCTGATACCGCGCACCCTTTTGGACTTTATCACAGAGCACATTCAGTACGACGCTCTGCGCTCAATCTACGGAGTGCTGGCCCGGAACTTCAGCATCGGCAGAAGTATTCCGAAATTGGTCAGCCCGAACAAAAATCCACAGAACTGCGAGATTTACAGACAATGTATGGAATCTGCAGCGATTTTAATGGATGGAGACGGGGCTCTGTTCGGCAGGCGGGCGGCAGGAATGTTTGAGAAGATCCGATGTCTGGTCAGGGAGGAGTGCAGGAGGCTGGGTTATTGGGAGGCTGCCATGAAAGTGTATGATGGGAGAGCGCTGTGGCAATGAAGGGGAGCATGAATCTGTCTTTTTTAGAAGAAGGAGGGCACTGTTGCCATGAAACGAGATAAAAAGCGGAATAAAGGTGGAAAATGGGAAATATCCTTTGCTCCAATTACCCGTTACAGTGCGGTATTCTGCGCTCTGTTTATGGGCATCGCTTTTATGGGAGGCTGTGTGCTCTCCGCCGGCCGGCTGCGATCGGAGACGGAGGCGGCTCTGACCGCGAGCCATGGGCAGATTTCCCAGAAGGTCGCCGGAGCCGTTGATTTACTGGAATCCCTGGCCAGTCTGCCGGAGTATTATGACCCGGATATACCGCCCATCGATAAAGTAAAAAAATTGGATCAGATCAGCCCTTATTTCGGGTATATGATGATCTGCTACGTGGACTCCGATATCACCGTCTATTCCGACGGGGCAGAGCCGGCCAGCCTGGCCAGCCGGGACTATATGCAACAGCTGTTTTCCACCGGCCGCAGACAGGTGACGGACAGCTTCGCCGCGGGAGCGGATGGCGTCACGTTAAACTATACGGTGGCCGTTCCTCTGATGGACCAGAAGGGACAGATCACGGGCTGCCTGTTCTGCGCCATTTATTTTGACGAGGTGGTGGACATTTTAAGGCAGTCTGCCGGAAATGGCGGCACAGGGATCACGCTGGTCGGCTCCCGGGGGCAGGTTATGTCCTCCACGGACGCGTTACCCTATGGGGAATCCATTATGAACACCCTACGCAAGGGCGTGCTGTTCGGCACCACGGCGGACCAGCTGGAGGAGCAGCTTTTGGCCGCAAGCCCCGGAGCTTTTTGGAGTATACGGGACGGAAACCTGTACTATACCGCCTATCAGAGAGTGGAGAATACCAACTGGGACATTCTGTGTTCCGTTGATTTCTGGTCTACCTTTGAGAAAACGGTTCCGGCCCTTGTACTTATGGCCGGGCTGACAGTTCTTGGATGCTTGTGCCTGTTATGGTTTGTACGGCGCTATATTGCCGGGCAGATGCAGATTGTGGACATGCTGGTCCACTCGGTGGAGGAGTTGGAAAAACGTGTTTATCAGGATGAGCGGCCGGAGGATGTGGATTTCCAGGAAGTGCTGCGCCTGACCAGCAACGGTCTGTCCGACAGTCTGACCGGCGTGGTCACCCGGTCGGTATTCTTAAACCAGGGCGCCGCCCTGCTGAAAAAGGCTGACCCGCAGAAGCTCAAGGCTCTGTGCTTTGTGGACATGGACAATTTAAAATATATCAACGACAGCTGTGGACATGCGGGCGGCGATATCGCGTTAAAAAGTCTGGGCTACATTCTCCGGGAATACGAGAAAAAGTATGACGGCGTGGTGGGCCGGTATGGGGGCGATGAGTTTGTCGTCCTGCTGACCGGACTGGATGACGAACAGGAGCTGCGCGGCGTGCTGGACGGGCTTGTGCTCCGCCTCCAGAGCAGCGTTCAATCGGGCGGACAGAGCATTCCGGTCCAGTGCAGCATCGGTGTAGCGGTCTACCGGCCGGGGATTGAGCTGGAACAGATGATCGCCGACGCCGACGAGGCCCTTTACTATGTGAAGCAAAATGGAAAAGGGTATTATCACATCCACCAGAATTGAGGAATCTATGAATAAGCGAATTGGAAGGCGGATATCGCGGGCTGCGGTTTTGCTGCTGATTTTTGTTGTAGCCGCCCTGCCGGGGGTGGCGCTGCGCTGCGCCATTGTGGAGGTACGCCAGAGAGAGGCGGAAAATATCCTTTTTTATTACCGTGAGAAGATTTTGCTGCAGATGCAGGGGACCATGAACGAGGCCGACTCCCTGGCTCAGACGGCGTATGTGATGGAGATGGAGCAGCCGGACCAGCTGTTCTGGTTTGAACGCGCAGCCGGGCATTCGTTAAAACGGCCGGAGGTCTGTTTTGCTTTTTGGTTTGAGGGGGATATTCTGGCCAGCGCCCTGCCGCGGGATGAATTTGGAGATCTGATAGGCAGCGGACTGCAGGACTTCTCGTACATCTATACTATGGCAAAGGTGGTCAAGGACCTTGTGGTAGAAGGTCCCATTGTCATGGAACATGACAATAGACAGCAAGAGGTGTTTCTGTTTTTAAAGCCGGTTGTGGAGGAGGGCGCTTATCTGGGACAGGTGGCCGTGGCGTTGGATCGGGATTATGTGCTGGGGCAGATCGGTCTGGATGAGCTGTACGCCAAAGGATATGATTACGAGCTCTGGCGTGTGGAACCTCAGAACGGGAACAAGGAAGTGATCGCCGGTTCCCGGGCGGACATCGACTTTTCCCAGGCGCAGAAAACGGTGTTTCATCTGCCGACCCAGTGGACGCTCAGCATCCAGCCGGTTGCGGGCTGGCTCAGCCCGGGGCAGCGTCTGGGACTGATCCTGCTGTGCGCGGTGTTTGGAGCAGTCCTGTTGTCGCTGGCTTATCTGGCCGGCAAAAATGTACGGCAAAGGCGCGCGCTGCTTAAGGCCACGTATGTGGACAAAGACACGGGGCTTTACAACCGGATTGGTTTTACGGCCGCTCTTGGCGACTGGCTGAAACAGGGAAACACTCCCATTATGCTGTTTTACTTCTCAATCGAGGGATATACCCAGGCGATCCGGCGCATCGGACCGGAGGAGGAGACGGCGTTTCTAAAGGGCATTTCCGGGCGGATCGACGGGTTTATCCACAACCCGTTTCTCGCGGGCAGGCTGGATGCGGGAAGTTATATTGTAGCGGTTCGGGAAGAGATGGACCAAACCCAGCAGGAAGATTTTGCCAGGGGGCTGTCCTTGGAATTCCTGCTCCAGGTGCGGATCAATGAAGAAAAGAACTTTCTGATGGCCCGTTACCAGTATGCCTGCTGCCGGCCGGGAGAGGACGAGGCAGGGAAGGCGATTTCTGATCTGATTCACGCATACTATATCCGCGTGTCCCAGGAATCCCCGGTGCGCATGCTGACGGAAAAATGCCGGCAGCTCATAGAGGGGAAAAGCGATGTGACCTTTGACGAGTACACGGACCTTGAGATGATGGAGTTGTCGAAAACTTTTAACCGGTACCGAAAGCAGGTGGAACAGCTGGCCTACTCCGATCCGGTGTTTAACATGGGCAACCGGCCGAAGTTCCTTCGGGACACCAATATGTTGATTTCCTATGACCGAAAAAGGCGGTTCAGCCTGTACTGTGTGGACATCTGTTCCTTCAGCCAGTACAATGACCTGTTCAGCGCCAGCATCGGGGACGAGATTCTCCACGAGGTGCGGCGGCGGCTGTCTCGTCCCTTTGGCTCTTATCTCTACCGGATCAACGGCGACGTATTTCTTGGCGTGTCTCTCTCAACGGAAAGCGCACAGTCCGTTGCCGCCAGGCTGCAGGACCTGTTTGCCGCGCCCATTACGGTGGGTAAGCTCTCATTTCCGCTGCAGATCCGCATTGCGGCCTGCTGGTACCCGGAACACGGGGAAACGCCGGGTGAGCTTTTAGACCATATCCAGTCCGCGCTGCGCTTTGCCAAGGAATCGGGCCAGGCGATCGCCATATACAACGGAAGGCTCGACGAGATGATCCGGACAGAGGCCGATATTCTGGGCCGGTTGAAGGACGCGGTCCAACAAAAGACGCTGGAAGTCTGGTACCAGCCCATTATGCTCCTGGAAGAAAATGAATATACGGCTGCTGAAGCCCTTGTGCGCCTGCCCAATGGAAAAGGAGGTTATTTCTCCGCGGGCCAGGTGATTTCGCTGGCGGAACGAAACGGTATGGTGGAGGCGCTGGGCGACTATGTGCTGACGCAGGCGTGTGCGTTCCTGCATGAGTATGGTGACCGGCTGGGCATACGGCGCATGGGGATCAATCTCTCCGTGCAGCAGCTTCTGGTGGGCAACAGCGCCGGTCATCTGCTGGAACTGATCGGCTCCTCCGGCATGGATCCCCGCAGAGTCACGCTGGAGATCACGGAGAGCATCCTGATCCAATCCATCGACCAGGCCGCACAGGTGCTGGGAAAGTTGAGACAGGCCGGAATCCACGTGGCGCTGGACGATTTTGGCGTTGGCTATAGCAGCCTCAACTATCTCTCCAATCTTCCGGTGGACATTCTCAAGATCGACCGGTCCCTGACCAAGCAGATCCTGACTGATCAAAAGCAATTTGCGCTGCTGAAATCCATTGTGGAGATGGCGCGCATCAACGATTTGATGGTGGTGGCGGAGGGCGTGGAGACCCAGGCGGAGCAGGCGATAATCACCTCTGCCGGGGTGCAGTATATTCAGGGATATTATTACGCCAGGCCCATGCCCGGGGAAAAACTGACTGAATTTTTAAAGCAGGGGCCGGTTATCCATTCAGAAACCCCTCAATAATCCGCCTCTCAGCCGCCTCCTCCGACAGCCCCAGGGTGCGCAGCTTCACGATCTGTTCCCCGGCGATCCTGCCGATGGCGGCCTCGTGGATCAGGGAGACGTCCCGGCAGCCCGCGATCAGCTCCGGGAAAGCGTCCACCCTGCCCCGGTCCATCAGGATGGCGTCGCACTCCGAGTGCCCGCTGCAGCGGCAGTTTCCCATGAGTCTGGAGCGGTATGTTTGGCGGGAACTGCCCCTGGCTACGGAGCGGGAGATAAGATTGACGGCTGATCCGTCCCCGTCCATGGAAACCGTGAAATCAGTCCGGGCGGTATCCCTTCCGTCGGTCTGAATGCGCTCCCGGATGGTCAGCCGGGCGGCCGCCGCCAGCCGGGCGCTGGTCTTTCGCACCGTGCGGTCCACGCCGCCAAGCTGCACGGTGTCCATCTCCAGAGCGGATCCGGGGCCCAGCACGGCGAAGGTCACCGGATCGATGCGTTTTAAACCGGAGCCGGTACCCGTCCCCACGTGCTTTTCCCGATAAATGACGCGGGAGCCGTTTTCCAGGAAAAAACGGTGAATGCCGTTGTGCGCCGCGTCCTCCGCGCCGTCGGTGTGCACGCCGCAGCCCGCCACAATGATTACGTCGGCTCCGGCGTCCACATAAAAATCATTGTATACCAGATCGTCCACGCCCCCCTGGGTGACGCAGGCCGGGATGTAGACGGTTTCCCCGCGGGCCCGGGAGTCGATGCGGATATCCAGGCCGGGTTCATCCGTTTTCACCGTGATGCGGATGTTGGGCGAGGACTGCCTGGCGGCGCAGAGGCCGTTTTCCCGGATGTTGTAGGCTCCTGCAAATTCATCTTTAAAACCGGTGAGTATCTTTAACAGCATTTCTGTGATTTTATTCATTTTTCCCCCTCTATGTCCCCTTGTGGTTGTGTGCGGACTTTCCGCGGATTGGACGGTGACAACGTTTTCAGCTGGAAATTCAACCAGCGGACCGCCTTGATTTGGCGTTGACAACGGAAGATCCGTTCTATTATAATATGCTTTGACCACGCGCGGGAACATTACGAAATATTAAAAATTCGCATAAGGTGTCGCAAAAACAAAAAAGATGTGGTATACTAAAATGGTATGTCAAGCGATATGCGACTACTGATTGTAAGGAGTACCTATGCTGAATGAGGACAAGGTCAGATATATGACGGAGCTGGCCATCTTTGAAAAGAATAAAGGCAGGGAAATGTTTTCCATAAACCGTTATTTCAAGGGAGACTACATCAGCGGACAATTATTCCGCTCCTTTTTCGCTTACACGTTTTCCTATCTGCTGGTGATGCTCCTGTGGGTGCTGTACCGACTGGAGGATCTTCTGGGCGCGATCTCCTTTGAGGAGCTGACCGCTCTTGGAAAAAAGTGGGGATTCTGGTACCTGGCCGGGCTTGCTGCGTACCTGCTCATCACGCGGACTGTCTACGCCAGGCGCTACGACTACGCTTCCCGGGTCCAGATCATGTACTCGGCAAAGCTGAAACATCTGGTCAAGCGCTATGACAGACAGGAAAAGGGGAATCATAAAGGAGGGAAGACCGTATGACAAGTCTCCTCGTAATGAAGGAACATCTGAAGGCCTTTTATGCGAAATACAATATCGTGATACAGCCGATTCTGCGATTTATCTTGGGAATGTGCGCGTTTTATTGCCTGAACACCAACATCGGCTACATGACCAGGCTGAAGAATCCTCTGGTGCCGCTGCTGTTATCTCTGGCGGGGGCGCTGTTGCCCTACGGGGCTATTGTATTTTTTGCAGGCTGTTTTATGATCGCCCACATCTATGCGGTTTCCTTTGAGATGGCGCTGATCGCCCTGGTGCTGATCCTGATTGTGGCCATCCTTTACTTTGGCTTCCGGCCCGGAGACTGCTTCCTGATGCTTCTCACACCTATGGCGTTTATGATGAAGATCCCCTATGCGGTGCCGCTGTTAGTGGGGCTTGGCGGAAGCCTGGCTTCGGTGATTCCGGTGGGCTGCGGCGTGTTCATCTATTACATGATGATGTATGTGAAGCAGAACGCGGGGGTGCTGACCAACGACACCTCGGTGGATATTGTGCAGAAGTACAGTCAGATTATCAAGTCCGTGACCTTCAACAAGACCATGATGGTGATGATCGCCACCTGCGCGGCCGGGATTCTGGTCGTGTACCTGATCCGCCGCCTGTCCCTCAATTACGCCTGGAGCATCGCCATCGTGGCGGGCTGCGTGGCACAGCTGCTGGTGATCTTTGTGGGGGATTTCGTGTTCGGCGTGTCCGTGCCCACGGGACAGCTCTTGGCCGGAATGACGGCTTCGGCGCTGCTGGCGCTGGTCTACGATTTCTTTATTTTTTCTGTGGATTACAGCAGGACGGAGTATGTGCAGTTTGAGGACGACGATTATTACTACTATGTGAAGGCAGTGCCCAAGATGACGGTGAGCACACCGGACGTCAAGGTGCAGAAAATCAGTACCCGCAAGCGGAGTGGAAGAGAGCGGGCATAAATAATGATGAAAATTTTTGAGATAGAGAGGGAGGTGATGGCATGGCGGAACTGATGGAAAAGGCGTCCTCCTGGCTGTCGCTGCTGCCCAGGATTACGATGATCAACCTGTTGGAAGTGGCAATTATTTCCATATTGGTCTACGAGATCCTTTTCTGGGTGAAGAACACCAGGGCCTGGACCGTACTGAAGGGCCTGGGCGTGATTCTGATATTTGCCGTGTTCGCCGCTGTGCTGCACCTGAACACCATCCTGTGGATTTTGGAGAAGACCACGGGAATCGCGGTGACGGCGCTGCTGGTGGTGTTCCAGCCGGAGCTGCGCAAGGCGCTTGAGCAGCTGGGCAGCCAGAATATTATATCCAATATCCTGAGTTTTGACGATGCGAAGGACCACAGGAGCTTTGACGACAAGACCATCAACGAGCTGGTCCGCGCCACCTTTGAGATGGCCAAGGTAAAGACCGGCGCTCTGATGGTGATCGAGCGCGCCGCCTCCTTAAAGGAGATCGAGCGCACGGGTATCGAGGTCAACGGACTGGTGTCCAGCCAGCTTCTGATCAACATTTTTGAACACAACACACCGCTTCACGACGGCGCTGTGATCATCCGGGGCAACCGGGTGGCGGCCGCCACCTGTTACCTGCCGCTGTCGGACAACATGTCCATCAGCAAGGATCTGGGCACCCGCCACAGAGCGGCGTTGGGCGTGAGTGAAGTGACGGACAGCGTCACCATCGTGGTCTCGGAGGAGACCGGCAGGGTGACGGTAGCAGAAGGGGGAACGCTTAAGAGAGTGACGGATGCCGAGGGCCTGCGCACCATCCTGGCAGGGGTGAAGGGGCAGGTTGAGACCGGCAGCCGATTAAAAATCTGGAAGGGAAGGCTGAAGAATGAAAGAAAAGCTGACGAATAATCTGGGCCTGAAAATCATTTCCGTCTTCCTGGCGTTCTTTGTCTGGCTGGCCGTGGTCAACATCTCAAACCCGGAGGTTTCGGATTATCAGGAGGTCCCCTTAGAAATTGTAAATGAAGGCGTGCTGGAGGCCAACAACCTTACCTACGAGGTGGTCGGCGGCAAGAACACGGTTACGGTCAGCTACAAGGTTCAGACCCTGGACACCGGCACCATCAAACCGTCGGATTTCCGCGCTTACATCGACCTGGCGGAGATGTATGAGCCCACCGGAGCGGTGCAGGTAAAGGTGGAGGTGCTGCGCCACAAGAATCTGCTGATCGGACAGCCGGTGGCCAGGCCGGGCGTGATCCGGATCAGCACCGAGAATTTGCAGCGTAAACGGTTTGATTTGCAGGTATCCACCGTCGGTAAACCGGAGGCTGATTATACGGTAGGCACTGCTACCATCAGCCCCACCTATGTGTATGTCAGCGGGCCTGTTTCCAAAGTGGGACAGATCAGCGAGGTGGGCATTGAGATCGATGTGGAAAATGCCAACTCTAACCGGGCCGGTACGGCTGTGCCTAAATTTTACGATGCCAATCAAAATGAATTGGTGGATCTGGAGACGGACGACCGGGTGACCTTAAACCACTCCGAGGTGGATTATGAGCTGGCGATTTTGAAGGAAAAACGCCTGGCTCTGGACCTGAAGGTGGAGGGCAGGGTGGCCGACGGCTACCGCTACACGGGCGTGGAGAGCAGCGTGAACTCCGTGGCCGTAGTGGGCCTGAAATCCAATCTGGCGGATGTCACCGCAGTCACGATACCGCCGTCCGAGCTGAATATGGACGGGGCCACAGGCGACCGGGAGGTGACCATCGACCTGACCAAGTACCTGCCAAACGGCGTACAGCTGTCCGAGGACGAGAACAAGGAAATCACAGTGACCATCAAGGTTGAACCTCTGGAGAGCAGGACCTACGTGCTGCCCACCAGCCAGATCAAGCAGGTGGGAGCTTCCAGCCAATATGAATACGAGTATGACCGCAGTACGATCAATGTGCTGATCCGTGGTCTTAAGGAAGATTTGGACCAGCTGACCGCCGACCAGTTCGGCGCGGAGATCGACGTCAGCGCCATGACGCCGGGGGAGAACGACGGTGAAGTGATGTTCCAGGCGTTTTACGAAAATTCCGCCTATGAGGTGGTGTACTATGACCACCCGCAGATTACGGTGCGGGAGATCGGACCCAGCGCCACCGACGGCGGGGATGAGACGAGCGGAACGGACGACGGTGAAACCGCGGCGGATGAGACGACGGCCGCCGATTGAGAATATGGCAGTAGGTAAGGAGAGATAGCTTATGGTAAGTGCGGTAACAGTTATTAAAAATCCCTCCGGTCTGCATTTGCGGCCGGCCGGCATCCTGTGCAAGGAGGCGCTGTTGTTCCGGTCGACGATCACCTTCAAGATCGGAAGTACGACTGCCAACGCCAAGAGCGTTCTGAGCGTGCTGGGGGCCTGCGTCAAATCCGGCGACGCGGTTGAGTTTATCTGCGACGGACCGGACGAGGAGCAGGCGCTGGCCGCGATGGTCAGAATCGTGGAGAGCGGATTGGGTGAGTAACAGCGGACGGGGTGCCGATTCGGCACCCCGAATGCTGTGAGTATAAATATTTAATACAATAAGGAGGTAATCATTATGAAAAAGGGAACGAGCGCTTCATCCGGTATCGGAATCGGCAAGGCAGTCATTGTGGAAGAGGCTGAGCTGGTCATCAAACGGGAGAACGTTTCGGATGTGGAGGCTGAGCTTGGGCGTTTTAAGGGGGCGCTTGAGCAGAGCGTAAAGGACACCGAGGAGCTGGCGGCGGATTTGGCCACCAGAGTGGGAGAGAAGGAAGCGGAGATTCTGCAGGGGCACATCATGCTGCTGTCCGATCCCATGCTCACCGGCGAGATTGAGAATTCCATCAAAAACGACGGCGTCAACAGCGAGTTTGCCATTGAGACCGTTTGCAATATGTACGCCGACATGTTCGCCTCTATGGGGGACGAGCTTATGCAGCAGAGAGCCACGGACATGCGCGACATCAAGACCAGGATGCAGAAGATCCTTCTGGGTGTCCGCTCTGTGGATATCGCGTCCCTTCCGGCCGGCAGCGTGATTGTCGCAAAGGATCTGACGCCCTCCATGACGGCAGGGATCAACCCGGCCAATGTGACCGGTATCGTCACCGAGCTGGGCGGCCGTACCTCCCACAGCGCCATTCTGGCCCGCGCCCTGGAGATTCCGGCGGTTGTGGCTGTGGAGAACCTGATGGAGCAGGTGAAGGACGGAGACGACCTGGTGCTGGACGGAAGCACGGGTGAAGTGATGGTGAATCCGGACGCGGCGGTGAGAGCGGAGTATGAGACCAAGCGTGACGTATTCTTAAAGGAGAAAAAGGAGCTGGAGCAGTACATCGGCAAGCCCTCCGTCACCAAGGACGGCGTGCAGGTGGAGATTGTGGCCAACATCGGCAAGCCCGAGGACGCGGAGAAGGTGCTCCAGTACGACGGCGAGGGCGTGGGCCTGTTCCGCACGGAATTCCTGTTTATGGACCGCACCTCCATGCCCACGGAGGAAGAGCAGTTTGAGGCGTACAAGAAGGTGGCCATCGCTATGAACGGCAAGCCGGTGATCATCCGCACCCTGGATATTGGCGGCGACAAGGAGATTCCCTACATGGGCCTGGAGAAGGACGAGAACCCATTTTTGGGCTACCGCGCCATCCGCTTCTGTCTGGACCGCAAGGAGGATATCTACAAACCGCAGCTGCGCGCCCTGCTGCGCGCCAGCGCCTTCGGCAACATCCGCATCATGGTTCCCCTTGTGACCTGCATCGAGGAGTACCGCGAAGCCAGGGGACTGGTGGAGGAGCTGAAAACCGAATTGGATGAGGCGGGCATCGCCTACAAGAAGGACATCCAGGTGGGCATCATGGTGGAGACCGCGGCGGCTTCCCTGATCGCGGATATCTTTGCCAGGGAAGTGGACTTCTTCAGCATCGGCACCAACGATCTGACCCAGTACACCATGAGCGTGGACCGGGGCAATAAGAAGGTTTCCTACCTGTATTCCACCTTCAATCCCGCTGTGCTGCGCAGCATCCGCCACATCATCGCCTGCGGCCGCGAGGCCGGCATCATGGTCGGCATGTGCGGCGAGGCGGCCAGCGATCCCATGATGATCCCGCTGCTTCTGGCGTTTGGATTGAATGAGTTCAGTATGAGCGCGTCTGCCATTCTGCGGGCGAGAAAGATGGTAACCGAGTACAGTGTGCAGGAACTCCAGGCGGTTGCGGACAAGGCCATGAGCTTTGCGACCACGGCTGAGGTGGAGCAGTACATGAAAGAATTTGTGGAGAGCGGAACGGTTTAATGGCAGTTTATTTGATTTGTTACGCATTAAGTTACCTGTTGGCCCGGCAGCATGTTTACATGCTGTCCGGGCTGGTTTTGATTACAGCGGCCCTGTGGCTGTACTGGCGGGACTACCGCGCCAGCCGGGATCTGATTCACCTGCGGGGCCTGTTCTGCCTGGCCTTTGTGGGCGGCCAGGGCGTGTCCTGCTTTAAGCTCAGCCGGCTGCAGACCGACTGGGCCGGTGAGACCTGGCTGTGTTTTCTGCTGGCGGTCTTAGCGTTCTGGCTGGCCTTTGAGGCGGTGCAGCGGATGGCATCGCGAAAGCGGGAGTGCGGCAGCCGGGAGCATGGCAGCCGGAACTCCAATCCATTTTCCGGCAGCGGGGGCCACAGGAGCGTTTTGCGGCAGCTCGAAGCGGATTCTCGTCTGCATGGCCGGCATCACGGGCGTCTCGGCCCTGGCCTTTGTTTTTGAGGCGGTGAAGCTGGGCTTTATCCCCATGTTCTCCTACGGCGTGCCCCACGCCTACTCCTATTTCCATGTCAGCGGCGTGCACTATTTCACGGTGTCCTGCGTGCTGGTGCCCAGCCTGTTCGTGCTCTACCTGTTTTCGCGGGCGGAGGGCGCCGGGGAAAGCGGCGGCGGGCCGTTCAGAAAGCCGGAGGGCCATTCGGGGGAAAAATCGGAACGCCGGGGAACGGGGACGGCGGCGCCTGACCGCGGACTGATTCTGGCCGCGGCCGTGACCGGGATATCGATTCTCATTCCGCTGCTGTGCGTTTCCCGCTTCCAGCTGATCCTGGCGGTGGGCATGGCGGTATTCACCTTTATCTCTGTCCGCAGAACCTTCCGGCTCAAATACCTGTTGATCCTGTGCGCCCTCATGGTTCCGGCCTACCTGGCTTTGACGGTGCTGCGCAGCCACAGCGTATCCTACCTGAACGGCATCTTTGAGATGAAAAATCCGCACACGCCGATCTTTGTCACCCAGCCCTACATGTATATCGCAAACAATTACGACAATTTCAACTGTCTGGTGGAGCAGCTGGGAAGCCACAGCATGGGACTTCGCATGCTGTTCCCGGTGTGGGCGCTGACCGGCCTCAAATTCCTGAATCCGTCCCTGGTGAGTTTTCCGATCTTTGTGACAAAGGAGGAGCTGACCACGGTGACACTGATCTACGACGCCTATTACGATTTCGGGATGTTGGGAATTCTGCTGTTCGGCCTGTTGACCGGAGCGGTCTGCGCGCTTTTGTACCGGCTGCGCACACGGGCATCCAATCCCGTCTGCCATGTGATCTACGCCCAGATCGCCATGTACATGGCCCTGGCATTTTTCACCACCTGGTTCTCCAACCCGTCCACCTGGTTTTATCTGGCGGTGACGGCCGCAGCATATTGGTTCGTCGGTCACGGATTGCCTTATTTTGGAAGAGATATGTAAATTATGTAAAAAAAGTAAACTTTTTATAAAGAAATCGTTGACTTTTTTCTTACGGACTGCTATAATTTGGTTTAGTGAGTGAGATTTGTCTCATTCCAACCTACAATTTGATACTTGGATTGTTACTGTTCGGCAGGCAAAACCAATTTTGTAAAGGAGAGAGGCGAATCGTTTATCTCTTTGACAAAGTTGGTTTTTTTATTTTTTTGAGCTTATCCGCAGCGCTGTGGACTGCTGCACAGAGAGGGGGAGAAAATTGCAGGACCCGTTGACTGGCAAGAGCGTCATGAAAATCAGTAAAATTATCAATAATAATGTGGTCAGCACCTTTGACGAGGACGGAAGGGAGGTCGTCGTCATGGGACGGGGAGTGGGTTTCAAGGCCAAAGAGGGAATGGCCGTGAACGAGGCCAAGGTGGAGAAAATTTTCCGCCTGGACAGCCAGACCTCGATGGATCAGTTTAAAGAGCTGGTCGTGAATCTTCCGATCGAGCACGTACAGATTTCCGCCGAGATCATCAGCTATGCCAAGAGCGTTTTAAACCGCCCCATCAATCCCAACGTGTATATCACGCTGACAGACCATATCAATTTTGCACTGGAGCGTTTCAAGCAGAAGATGATGTTCTCCAACCCGCTGATCCACGAGGTGAAAAGCTTTTACCACGCGGAATACCTGATTGGAGAGTACGCCATTGCCATGATCCGCAGGGACCTTGGAGTGATGCTTCCGGTGGATGAGGCGGCCAGTATCGCGCTTCATATCGTCAATGCGGAATATGATGCACCTATGCGGGACACCATAGATATTACCAATCTGATCCAGCAGGTGAGCGAGGTAGTGATCGAGTATTTCAACATTCAGATTGATGAAGACTCGCTGAGCTACGAGCGGTTTATCACCCATCTGCGGTTTCTGGCCCAGAGAATTTTCACAGGGGAGCACATGGAGTCGGATAACCCGGAATTTCAGGAGATGATCGCGAAAATGTACCCGGAGGAACATGTTTGCAGCCAAAAGGTACAGGTGCTGATTGATCAGAAGTACGGGCACAAAATGACAGAGGAAGAAGCGGCGTATCTGGCGCTGCACATCAAGAGGATCCGCACGCGTTAAAGCGGCGGAAGACTGGAAAGGGGATTTATATATGTTTAAAGGTTTAAAAGGGCTTTTCGGAGGAAAAGAAAAGGCAGTTGTAGGAGCGCCGGTGAGCGGCAGGGCGATCCCCATGAGTCAGGTCAATGATCCCACCTTCAGCCAGGAAATCCTGGGCAAGGGCGTGGCCATCATTCCCGATAAAGGGCGCATCGTAGCCCCCATCGACGGCACGGTTACCATGGTGTTCGACACCAAGCACGCCATCAGCATGCAGGGCGAGAGCGGAGTGGAGCTGATCATCCACGTGGGGATTGACACCGTGGAGCTGAAGGGACAGTATTTCACCGCACTGGTGAACGCCGGCGCGCAGGTGTCCAAGGGAACCCCGCTGCTGGAGTTCGACATGGAGAAGATCAAGGCGGCCGGTTACGACGTGGTGACTCCGGTGATCGTTTGCAACACGCCCAATTTCCCCGACATGACCGTAAAGAGCGGCATGGATGTCCGGGAAGGCGACACCGTGATCGAGCTGAACTAGGTTATATAGGCGGAAAAGGAGGACGGATATGCTGGAAGAACGTTTTGTGTTGAAGGACTCCATGGGGCTTCACGCCCGGCCCGCGGCCCAGCTGATGATGGCGCTGAAGGATATTCAGAGCGCGGTGACCATCAGCGGCAACGGGGAACAGGTGGACGGTAAGGATGTGATTCAGATTCTGTCCCTGGGATGTGTGCAGGGGGATCAGATCACCTTTACGGCGGAGGGGCCGGACGAAGAGAAGGCCATGGAAGCGATCCGTCGGGTTATGAAGGAACTGGACTGCTGACGGTCCGAAATTGATTTAAACCTGTAAAGGTTTAGATAGATGTGTGAATCTTATTAAAGAAAGGGGATTTATTATTATGATGAAATGGTTACAGAAGCTTGGCAAATCCTTGATGCTGCCCGTTGCTGTTTTACCGGTTGCAGGTATTTTGTCCGGTATCGGCTACTTCCTTTGCCCGGCGGTTATGCAGGGCGGAGATATCACGGGTGCGATTCCCATGATCGGTTACTTCCTCACCCAGGCGGCTTTGGCGCTGATCGACGGCGCAATTATCGCCCTCCTGTTCGCAGTGGGCGTTGCGGTCGGTATGTCGGATGACCATGACGGAACCGCAGGTCTGGCAGGCCTGGTTTCCTGGCTGATGATTACCCATCTGCTCTCTCCGGGAGTGGTTCAGACTCTGGCGGGTATTGCGCCTGACACCATTCAGGGCATGGCGTTCGCCAAGATCCAGAATGCGCTGATCGGTATTATCGCCGGTATCATTGGTTCTACCTGCTACAACAAATTTAAGAATACCAGACTGCCGGATTGGCTGGCTTTCTTCTCCGGCAAGCGCTGTGTTGCTATTGTTACGGCAATGTTCTCTATTATCGCAGCGGCGATTCTGCTGTTCGTATGGCCCATCGTGTTCGGTGGACTTACGGCACTGGGGCAGTCCATCGCAAAGATGGGCGCGGTAGGCGCAGGTCTCTATGCGTTCTTAAACCGTTTGCTGATTCCGTTCGGCCTGCACCACGCGCTGAACAACGTATTCTGGTTTGATACCATCGGATTAGGCGACTTGAGCAACTTCTGGGCCGGCAAAACCAGCGCAGACGTTACCTGGAGCCTTGGAATGTACATGTCCGGATTCTTCCCCTGCATGATGTTCGGCGTTCCCGGAGCGGCTCTGGCTATGATCCACTGCGCAAAGAGCAACAAGAAGAAAATTGCCATTGGTATCCTTGCATCCGCAGCGCTGTGCGCATTTGTCTGCGGCGTTACCGAGCCCTTTGAATTTGCATTCATGTTCATGGCTCCCGCACTTTACTTAGTATACGCAATCCTGTATGGAATCTTTACCTTTGTGACCGTACTGCTTGGCTTCCGCGCCGGTTTCTCCTTCTCGGCAGGCGCAACGGATCTGCTGTTCTCAGCAGTGCTTCCGGCTGCTGCCAAGACCTGGCTGATTATCCCGCTTGGCATCGCTGCCTTTGCGGTATTCTACCTGGTATTCCGGTTCATGATCACCACCTTTAACTTAAAGACTCCCGGCCGTGAGGATGACGACGAGGCGGATGATTCCGCTGCCAAGCTTGCCAACAACGACTACACCCAGGTTGCAACCATTATCCTGGAAGGTCTTGGCGGCAAAGAGAACGTTAAGAGCATTGACAACTGCATCACCAGACTGAGACTGGAGATCAACGACTACACCAAGGTGGACGAGAAGAAGATCAAATCCGCAGGTGTCGCCGGAGTGATCCGTCCCAGCCAGAAGAGCGTGCAGGTAATCGTCGGCACACAGGTTCAGTTTGTGGCGGATGAGTTTAAGAAATTGTGTAAATAAACAGCAGTGAGAGCGAGAAGCAGGGGCCCAAAGCCTCTGCTTCTTTTTTACGTAGCCCCCCCAGTTATTTCCAGATTGACAGTTTGCATCTACTGTGGTACAATACGTTTAGATATTTAGAGAAATATCTAAATGATAACCGTCAAACGGGAGAAAGGAGGCACTCCATGTCCTTTGCCGATACCTTTAAAGCGCTGTCCGATCCAACCCGCCGGGAGATTTTGAACCTGTTGAAGCAGGAAAAGCTTACAGCCGGGGAGATTGTGGCTCATTTTGACACTACGGGAGCCACCATTTCCCATCATCTGTCCATCCTCAGGCATGCCGGATTGATAGACGACAGCAAATCCGGCAAATATATCTATTATGAGCTGAACCTCTCCGTGTTTGAGGAGGTGCTGGCCTGGATTCAGGATTTAATGGAGGAAAAACATGAAGAAGATTAGCAGTTCGATCAAAAATATGACATTTTCCGACTGGGTTTACTGGGGAATGGCCCTGGTCCCCTTCGCCATCTCACTGGCCTTCTACAGCAGGCTGCCGGAGCGGGTGCCCACCCACTGGAACGGCGCGGGGGAGGTTAACGGCTACTCCAGCCGGCTGATGGCCTGCTTCGGGATACCGGGTTTTATGCTGCTCATGGCGGTGGTGATCAATTTCGCCTATATGGCGGACCCTAAGCGGGCCAATATCGCCCGCTCCCGGGAGCTGAAGCAGATCACCCGCTGGTTCATCGTGATTCTGGCGGTGCTGGTCCAGTGCATCACCATGCTGTCCGGCGTGGGGGTGGAGCTGAATGTGGGGCTGCTCACCAGCGTGCCGATCTCGATTCTGTTCATTGTCATCGGCAATTACATGCCCAAATGCAAACAGAATTATACCCTGGGAATCAAGCTGCCCTGGACCCTGGCCGACGAGGACAACTGGAACAGGACCCACCGGCTGGCCGGGTACGTGTGGACCCTGGGCGGTCTGGCCATGCTGGCTTTCGGCCTTATGGGGCGTTCCGGCCCGTATTTTGCAATCGTTGTGGCAATTATCCTGATTCCCACGGTTTACTCCTATGTCTTGTGGAAACGCTCGGACGGCGGGAAAAATCATGGAAAAAATCGTTAAGAATACGCATTGACACCCCGCTGCAAATATGTTAAATTTATAGTCAGCATAAATACTGAGACGGGGAGTAGTAGAGGAATTCCGAACTTCAGAGAGCTGGCGGAGGGTGCGAGCCGGCGGGAAGGATTCTTTGAACTGGCCCCTGAGTAGCTTTCCCAAGGGCGATCCAGCCTGTGTAAGAAATGCCGGCCCCTGACCGTTATACAAGGAATCGAGCGCATGCGCCAAATGGCGCGTGAATCAGAGTGGTACCGCGCGGGAGCTTATGTCCTGCGTCTCTAGCAATAGGGGCGCAGGGCTTTTTTCGTACAACGGCCTGCCGGCCGGAAGGAACCGTCCGCCCTCTCACGAAACGTACCGAGCAAGAACAATGGAGGAAGCAAGCTATGGCTACACAGTACAACCACAGCGCCATCGAGAAGAAATGGCGCGAAAACTGGGAAGCGAAGCCCATCAACGTAAATGACGGCAAGAAGGAGAAATACTACTGCCTGGATATGTTCCCCTATCCCTCCGGCAGCGGCCTGCATGTGGGCCACTGGAGAGGTTACGTGATCTCCGACGTCTGGAGCAGATACCAGCTCTTAAAGGGCAAATACGTGATCCATCCCATGGGATGGGACGCCTTCGGTCTGCCGGCTGAGAACTATGCCATCAAGATGGGCGTGCACCCGGCCAAATCCACGGAGGAGAACATCAAAAACATCAAGCGCCAGATCAAGCAGATCGCGGCGATCTACGACTGGGATATGGAGGTGAACACCACGGACCCCGGGTTCTACAAGTGGACCCAGTGGATTTTCGTGCAGATGTTCAAGAAGGGCCTGGCCTACGAGAAGGAGTTCCCCATCAACTGGTGTCCGTCCTGTAAGACCGGACTGGCCAACGAGGAAGTGGTGAACGGCTGCTGCGAGCGCTGCGGCACCACGGTGACTAAAAAGAACCTGCGCCAGTGGATGTTAAAGATCACCGCCTATGCGGAACGCCTGTTAAACGATCTGGACAAGCTGGACTGGCCGGAGAAGGTCAAGAAGATGCAGACCGACTGGATCGGCAAATCCTACGGCGCCGAGGTGGATTTCACCATCGACGGCAGGGATGAGAAGATCACCGTCTACACCACCCGCCCCGATACCCTCTACGGCGCCACCTTCATGGTTCTGGCCCCGGAGCACGCTCTGGCGAAGAGCCTGGCCACCGACGAGACCCGCGAGGCCGTGGAGCAGTATATCTTTGACGCTTCCATGCGCTCCAACGTAGACCGCATGCAGGCCAAGGACAAGACCGGCGTGTTCACCGGCAGCTACGCCGTGAACCCCTTAAACGGGGCCAAGACGCCCATCTGGCTGTCCGATTACGTGCTGGCGGACTACGGCACCGGCGCGATCATGTGCGTGCCCGCCCACGACGACCGCGACTTTGAATTTGCCAAGAAGTTCGGACTGCCCATCGTGCAGGTCATCTCCAAGGACGGCAAGGAGATCGAGAACATGACCGAGGCTTATACCGAGGCCAGCGGCGTGATGATCAATTCCGGCGACTGGAACGGCATGGAGTCCGCGGTATTGAAACAGGAAGCCCCCCACATGATCGAGGAGAAGGGCTTTGGACACAAGACGGTGAACTACAAGCTGCGCGACTGGGTATTCTCCCGCCAGCGCTACTGGGGCGAGCCGATCCCGATCATCCACTGCCCCAAGTGCGGCTGCGTGCCGGTTCCCGAGGACCAGCTGCCCCTGCGCCTGCCGGAGGTGGAGAGCTACCAGCCCACCGGCACCGGCGAGTCCCCGCTGGCTGCCATCGACGAGTGGGTGAACACCACCTGCCCGGTCTGCGGCGCTCCTGCCAAGCGGGAGACCAACACCATGCCCCAGTGGGCCGGTTCCTCCTGGTATTTCCTGCGCTACGTGGACAGCCACAACGACGAGGAGCTGGTATCCAGGGAGAAGGCGGACAAGTACCTGCCCGTGGACATGTATATCGGAGGCGTGGAGCACGCGGTACTGCACCTTCTGTACTCACGGTTCTACACCAAGTTCCTCTGCGACATCGGAGCCATCGACTTTGACGAGCCCTTTAAGAAGCTGTTCAACCAGGGGATGATTACCGGAAAGAACGGCATCAAGATGAGCAAGTCCAAGGGCAACGTGGTGTCCCCGGACGACCTGGTGCGGGACTACGGCTGCGACTCCCTGCGTCTCTACGAGCTGTTTGTGGGACCGCCGGAGCTGGATGCGGAGTGGGACGACCGTGGCATCGAGGGCGTTTCCCGCTTCTTAAACCGCTTCTGGAACCTGGTGATGGACAACAAGGATAAGAATGTGGAGCCTACCCGGGAAATGCTCAGGGAGCGCCACAAGCTGGTCTACGACATCGAGCAGCGTTTCAACCAGTTCAGCCTGAACACCGTGATCTCCGGCTTCATGGAGCACAACAACAAGCTGATCGAGATCGCCAAGAAAGAGGGCGGAATCGACAAGGAAACCTTAAAGACCTTCGTGATCCTGCTGGCACCCTTCGCCCCTCACATCGGCGAGGAGCTGTGGCAGCAGCTGGGCGGCACGGACACTGTGTTCCACGCCCAGTGGCCGGAGTTCGACGAGGAGGCCATGAAGGAGGACGAGGTGGAGGTTGCCGTCCAGGTGAACGGCAAGACTAAAACAGTGATCAGCGTGGCCGCCGATATCGCGAAGGAGGACGCCATCGCCGCGGGTAAGGCGGCTGTGGCCGACAAGCTGACCGGGAACATTGTGAAGGAAATTTATGTTCCGGGGCGGATTATCAATATTGTTTGCAAATAATGGGAAATCATTGACCGCGGGCTGCGCCCGAGGCCCATTGTATTCAACAAGAGCCGCTGCACGGCCGGAGGAATCCGGACCGCGCAGCGGCTCTTTGTGGGTGAACGGCCGTCAGTCCTGCGCACCCTGCTTCCGGAACCGCCTGCGGTACTCCGTGGGCGGGATCCCCATCAGCTGGGTAAAGACCCTGGAGTAATAGTTGGGATCGCAGAAGCCCACGCTCAGGGCAATGTCCGCAATGGAGGTCTGGGAACCCACCAGGAAGTCCTTGGAAGCTTCCACCCGCACCTTGTTGATGTAGGAATTGATGTTGACGTGAAACCGTTTCCGGAAAATGTGGCTGATGTGGGACTCGCTGCAATGGCAGAAGCCTGCCAGCTCCGAGACGCGGATCTGCTCGGTAAAATTCTGCCGGATGTATTCCGAGGCGTGGGACAGGATCGTGTCCTCGTTGGAGCTTCGCCGGCGCATGGAGGCGTCGTGGGTGTCTTTGATGGTGTCGTAGGTCATGGAGAGATACTCCGCGATCAGCTCCATGGTGGGGATGAGCACCTCCGGGGAGATCGTGGGCGGCGTGAAGCTCTTGCGGTAGAGCCGGACAGCCTCCTCCTCCAGGAGCAGTCCGGACTGCGCGCACACGTGGTGAATCCGGTTGAGCGCCAGGGCGTCGTATCCGCCGAAAAATCCGATATTGATGGTTCCGATAATAAAGTCGCCGTTGATGATGGGGGTCACATACTCGCAGAGCCCGGCATGGCACATGCCGAAAAATGTGCAGCGATCCTTTCGGAACCGGTTGTTCATCTTCCGGATCATAGTCAGGCATTTGTGATAGATATGGCGGTCGGACTTGATGTACATGCAAAACGCGTTGGCGTGGGTGAGAAAGGGCTGGAGCGCTTCGTCCAGCTCCCGGTTCACCGGGATAAACCCCGAGTAGTCCTTGATGCAGATGGAAATATTGTATTCTTTTTCCGCAAATGCGAGGTAGTTCGCGATCTTCTGATAATGATAATTCATGGAAATCCCCTTCCGGTCCGGCACAAATGTGGATTAGATTGCAGAATAATCCAGAAATAGAGCAGGATATTTAATGCACGACGGATTTATAAGTGTTACTATATAGAAAAGATAGCAAAAAACACAAAAAAGTGCAAGCGCAAATCAGAAATACTATAAATAATTCCGATATCCAGAATTGTTTAAAAGTATTATTCTGTACAAAACACAGGGGGATTTTGCGGTGACGGAACGGGTAGAGGCAGAGGTAGTAGTAGCAGGCGGAGGGCCGGGCGGGATATGCGCCGCGCTGGCGGCCGCAAGGCTGGGAAAGAAAACGGTCCTGGCAACGGACCGGCCGGTGCTGGGTGGCAATTCCAGCAGCGAGATACGGGTATGGACAAGAGGCGCCACAGGGGCGGGCAATCTTTACGGCGAGGAGATGGGGGTCTGGGGAGAATTAAAGCTCCGCAATCTCTATTTGAATCAGGAAGGCAATCCGGTGTTCTGGGACGACGTGCTCCTGGAACAGGTCCTGTCGGAGCCCAATCTGAAACTGTATTTGAATACGCACATCAGCGGGATGGAGACGGACGGCAAGGGCCGGATCGCCTGGGTGTCGGGGTTTCAGATGATGACGGAAAAGGAGCTGCGGTTTGAGGGCGCGTATTATATCGACGCCACCGGAGACGGGTCCCTGGGAGCCATGGCCGGGCTGCCCTACCGGATGGGCAAGGAGAGCAGAGACACCTACGGGGAGTCCTTTGCGCCGGTGGAGGAGGAGCGCGCCACCTTTGGGAGCACGCTGTTTTTCTTTACCAAGAGGGAAGACCATCCGGTTTCCTACATCGCCCCCGACTATGCTTATCCACGGGAAACCATCGAGGAACTGCTGGGAAAGGGCGGCCGGATCGCCAATGAGAAGATGGACGGCTGCGACTACTGGTGGTTTGAGACCGGAGGAATGGCGGACACCATCCGCGAGGCCCAGGAGATCGGTCTGGAGCTGAAGCGGTTTACGGCCGGGGTATGGGACTATATCAAAAACAGCGGCCGGTACGACGCGGACTGTCTGACCCTCAGCTGGGAGGGGAACATGCCGGGCAAGCGGGAGAGCCGGCGTTTTATCACGAAAAAAATATTGACCCAGCAGGATATTCTGGAGCACAGAGCGTTTGAGGACGGCGCGTTCTACGGCGGGTGGTACCTGGATTTTCACCCGTCCCACGGATTCAAGACGGAGGAGGACAACTGTACGCAGATTCCGGTTCAGGTGTACGCCGTTCCCCTGGGCTGCCTTTATCCAACCTGTGATTCCAACCTGCTGTTTGCGGGCAGGGACATCGGCGTGAGCCATGTGGCCTTCGCCTCCACGCGGATTATGAATACCTGCGCTCTGTCCGGCCAGGCGGCCGGTACGCTGGCGGCACGGTGCATCGAGTTGGGGAAGCGTCCGGGGGATCTGGAAGCGGAAGAGATTCAGGGCGTTCAGCAGACCCTTTTGAGAAACGATATGATGATCCCTGGAATCCGGCACCGGGAGGAGCGGGATCTGGCGCGGGAAGCCGGTGTTTCCTCCTCCGGCGCGGAGTGCCGGGGGGCGCTTTTGGAGACCGGAACATTTTCCCTGTCGGACGGCGGAATTTTGGTGTTTCCGCGGCGGGCGGCGGGGACGGAGTTCCTGGTGGAGAGCGGACAAACCACAGAGGTCTCTTACCAGTGCTATCGGAGCGACGTGCCTTCCAGGCTGGCTCTGGGCAGCCGGGTGGGAACCATGAAAACCGTGATTCCGGAGGGGAAAAGCTGGGTCAGATTTCCGATTCCGGAGGGGGTTGCGGACGGCTTTATTACCCTGGAGTTTTCCGAAAACCAGTCCGTGATCTTTGCGACCGGAGAGGAGCAGCTGACCGGGTTTTTGTTGGGGCGGGAGGACAGCCCCCGGTACTGCTATCCCTGCCTGAAGCTGCCGGATGGCTGCGGACTTTACGGCGAGTCCAACGTGGTGAACGGCTACAACCGCCCGTGGAGAGAGCCGGGCTCCTGGATGTCCGGGCCGGCGTTTGGGGAAGGAGGGGAGTTTCCGTGGATCAGACTGGATTTTCAGGAGCCTAAGACTGTCAGGGAGATTCTTGTATTCTTCAATCCGGACTTGTCCAGGGAGTTGAATTCCTCCAGAGCTTCCATGTGGGACGACCACCATAAATTCCTTCCGCGGACCGGTATGCCGCCGGAACTTGTAAGGAGCGCGGTGATCGATGGAATCCTGCCGGACGGAAGCAGGAGAGAGATCGCGGTTCTTGAGGAAAACTGGCGCAGAACCTGGAGGGTTTTGCCGCCGGACGGTATTACGGTGACGGGGCTGATCCTGGAAATCCGGGGGACATACGGAGCCAGTCGGGCCGAGATCTTTGAAATTTGTGTGTATTAGCAATTCTATTATCATAATAAAGAGGAGGATTACCATGAAAAGAAGAACATTGGCCGTCGTGCTGGCGGCAGCGATGACAGCGGGAATGCTGGTTGGATGCACGGGGGGGGGGTAAAAACCGAGCAATCGGCGGCTCCCGCAGCTGAGACAACCAAG